>OBJA01000036.1_pt1 | contig 137464 bp, 107 predicted proteins | sample 1519751 | NCBI WGS metagenome assembly OBJA01 (sample SAMEA3881238, study PRJEB22517) | soil metagenome | biome: lake sediment; feature: soda lake sediment; material: sediment, water from around vicinity | place: India | collected 2013-12-23 | depth 3 m
AGTATTTCTTCATCTGATTTAGTTTGTCCAAAATCTGGGATTAGTGTCATATCAAGAGTGTAAGTCTCGCTCAGTCCTAATTTTAGATCTAAGCCACCACTAACTGATAGGCTTGGTTTTAAATCTTCCGACCGATGATTTACATATGAGGATATATAAGGCATTAAAGAAAGTCTTAATGGAGAGTCAATATTCTCAATACCTGTAATTATTCCCATTTGAGAGTTTTTACTTCCTTTTTTTGGGTCAACATAGTTCCAACTCGATTCTTCTCGGGTTCTTCTAACTATCCTCCAGAAATTTACAGCCCATTCCTGAATTTCGGTTTTTGGAAAACGAATGGCAGAATATGGAATTTCCATTTCTACAATCCATCCTTTATCAGTAATTGAAACAGCACTATGCCAAACAGCATCCCATTTGTAATCCTTTATGTCATCAGCAATTCTTATATCAGTCTGAACATTTGCAGCACTAACTGTAAACTGATATATATTCTGACCATCATTGTTGGGATTAAGACTAAGACTAAAAAAATCTACATTTGCATTATCTTTATCTCGAACTGATAATTCTGTAATAATCTTATGTGGTTCTGAATCATACAGGATTGCAAGAAAATAAACTGAATTATCATCATATAATATTTTGACTTCTGTCTCTTGCTTTGGTTTTTTTGCATTATCAGGATAAAAAACTATAAATTCATTGGCTAGAGGAGCCAAAACCCATGCAGGTTCATCTGACTTTCCGTCAATTTTAATTTTTTGGTTTGTTCTTTTGGCTGGGACTGCTTTTTGTTGCGAAAAAGAATAAAAACTTGTTAAAAGAATGTATACAATAATAAATAATATTTTAAGAAAAAAAGAAACTCTGCAAATCATTGCTAATTATTCATTTAAGGTGGTGCTGAATATCTTTTTATAAAAAATAACCATTAAAAAAACAGAGACTGTTATTGCTGAGTCGGCTAAGTTAAAAACTGGTCTAAAGAAAATGAATTTTTCTCCTCCTTTGAAAGGTACCCAGTCCGGTAATGTGGTATTTATAACTGGACAATAAAACATATCAACCACTTTTCCATGTAGAAACTTTCCATAACCACCACCTTCTGGCATAAAACTGGCAACCTGTAAATAACTATCGTTGAAAATTAACCCATAAAATGCAGAATCAATCATATTGCCTGTTGCTCCAGCAATTACGAGAGAAATACATACGATATAAAATAAATTTTCATTAGTCCTAATAAGTCGTATAAGAAAGTAAGTTAAGCCTCCAATCGCAATTATCCTGAATAGGCTTAGTAGAAGTTTCCCTGTTTCGCCACCAAAAGCCATTCCAAAAGCCATTCCTGGATTTTCAGTAAAATGAATTAGGATACGATCTCCTATAATATGAATCTCCTCGCCAAGCATCATGTTGGTCTTTACCCAAATCTTTAAAATTTGATCAGCAATTATTATTGCAAGGATTATTAAAATTGATATGATTGTTTTTCTTTTCATCTTTTAAATAAAACGCAAAGATAATTTTTTTTTCTATACTAAAATATACATGCTTATACAAGCTAGAAAAATATTTTTTAGATCTGTGAACAATTTTAAATTAGAATTGTTCTAAATAATAATTCTAATAAAAACCTTATGAAAACAATATACAAAAATTTGATTTTAATAAGTTTACTTTTTATAAGCTATGGACTTTTTGCTCAATTTGCTGGTGGGTCAGGAACTGTTTCAGACCCTTATCAAGTTTCAACTCCCGAGCAATTGAGTGAGATTCGAAATTATCTTGACAAACATTTTATTCAAATGAATAACATTGATTTGGAAAAATTCGATTATAATGATGACGGTAAAGGATGGATGCCTATAGCAGGTGGTGGTACAACAGACAGATTTACAGGCTCATTTAATGGACAAGATTTTGAAATAAGAAATTTAGTTATAAGCAGACCCGGCATTGCGAATGTTGGATTGTTTGGGCATATAGGAGCAAGTGATAATACAACAATTATAAGTATAAAAAATGTTAGTCTTATAAATGTTGATATTATCGGTGGAAGAGGTGTAGGAGCTTTGGCAGGCAGAGTAACTTCAAATGGATTAACCAAAATAGAGTTTTCTTTCGCTAAAGGAGGAATTGTTAAAGGAGACGGAGCGCTTGGAGGTCTTGTGGGTTCGAATAATTCTTATTTAAATAATCCGGGATTAACTGATAAACCGAGAATATCCAGGTCATATACAGACCTGAGAGTTGAATGGTCTCAAATTAGGTCAGGAGATAAATTTGGAGGGCTTGCAGGTTGCACCCAAAGAGGAATTATTGAAAACTCATTCTCAAGAAGTGATGTTATAGTCGACAATACAATTGCAGGAATATCCTCTCTTGAAAGAGTTGGAGGACTTGTTGGATGTGCTACTAATAGAGGTGAAATTATAAATTCATATTCTACAGGAGAAGTCGTTGCTGCGGGTAGTCCTACAATAACCAATGTGGGAGGATTGCTTGGATCACGAGAAGGAAATACTAATATAGAAAATTCTTATTGGGATACCGAAACTTCAGGAATGTCAACAAGTAATGGTGGCAATGGACTTACAAGTGCTCAGATGAATTTGCAGAGTAATTATATAGGCTTTAATTTTATTGAAATATGGGGCATAGATCCAAATATTAATGATGGATATCCATACTTGTTAAGTGAGAATAACTTTATTTTACCGGTAAACCTTGTATATTTCAAGGCAAAAATAGTTGATAATCACGTAGTATTAGATTGGAAAACAGCATCTGAAAAGAACAACGATTATTTTTCTGTTGAAAGAAGTACCAATGGATTTAATTTTATTGAAATAGAGAGAGTTAACGGCTCAGGATTCAGTTCGGTAAATATTAGTTATAATGCAATCGATAAGGATATTGTTAAAGGAACTTCATATTACAGATTAAAACAAACTGATTTTGATGGATCATTTGAATATTCAGAAATTATTAGCATAACATATTTCCCTGATAATATAAAGTTTGAGGTTTATCCTAATCCAAGTAACGGATTTTTTATGATTAATTCTGACTTTGATGCGAATACAAATTATCGAATAATGGATAATTCTGGTAGAATTATCGCAGAAGCAACAATAGACGCTTACAATAATGAAGTAAACATTCAAAATTTTCCATCTGGAGTATATTTCATTTTATTAAGCTCGGATAATAAAGAATCAAAAGCCCAAAGAATAATTATCAGCAAATAGGTTGATAATATTGAAATATTTGAATCAGAGGAATTGTTTCAGTTTTTTTACCGGAGCAAGTCTTCTGATTTTATGTCAAAAAGCATTTAATGTCAAATATCTCCAATTCATTACTTATTTTTCTTGTTTCACCGAAAAAAGTTTTAGACTAGTGCCGATAAGAAATATTTTTGCTGTTATCAAAATTATTGCTTAATAAACATTTCAGTTAATTTTATGTTAAAAGAATAAAGAAAACTTTGAAAACTAAAATAGTTTTTTAGTTTTGCATTTTGAAACAGCTTAATGGAAATTAGAAACAGAATATTAAGAGAAGTTGGTGAATTGTTTACACAAAAAGGCATTCGCAATGTTACTATGGATGATATATCCAACCATCTGGGAATGTCGAAACGCACTATTTATGAAGTTTTTGAGGATAAAAATGATTTAGTTAAGCAAATAATTGAAGAGGGAGTAAAACTTCATAAATCGGAATGTAAAAAAATTATTACAGAGAGTACAAGTGTGATTGAGGCAATTTTTAATATAGGTCGATTAAATCACAGAACCTTCAGTAAAATTCATCCTTTGTTTTTTGAAGATTTAAAAAAATATCATCACAATGTTTATTCAAAAATTACAAAAGATGGTGATATGAGAGATGAAAAAGTGACTTTGCTTCTTCTGGAAAGGGGGCAAAAAGAGGGAATGTTCAAAGAGCACATAAATATAGAAGCTGCGAATACATTTGTACATAAAATAATGGAAATGGTTCATCAACATGATTTTGGGATATATGATACCCAAACCCTTATAAATTCAGTATTTATGCCATATCTTATAGGTATATCCACTGACAAGGGAAGAGATTTAATTGAAAAAGAATTAAATACTTTAAAAAACGCGAGAATATGAGATTTATCACACTAACATTTTTAATACTTACAGTTCAAACTTTTGTAATTGCACAAAACAATTCAGTTATTAGTTTAAGTATTGAGGAAGCGCAGCAATATGCGATTAAACACAATAAAAGTTTAAGAAACACTCGAGCCGACATTGATCTTGCCCAAAAAAGATATTGGGAAACTCTGGCTCAAGGCTTGCCTCAGGTAAGTGGAAATGCCGATTATACCGATTTTTTTAATTATCAGATTGAGTTCGGGATGATGGGAGGAGGGGATATTCCTGCTATTGATTTGAATTTGCTTGATGCCGGTGATATGGAAATAATGAAACTTCTTTCAGGTTTTATAAGTGCTGAGCCTACAGTAATTAAAATGTCGAACTCTGCCACAGCTCAATTGCAACTAAGCCAACTTGTTTTTAGCGGACAATATATTGCAGGTATTCAGTTGGCTAAAATCGGTAAATTTTTGGCAGAAAAAAACCTTATAAAATCTGAAATAGATATTAAAGAATCAATTGTAGGTTCATATTATATGGCACTGATGACAGAAGAATCGGTTAATTTTTTACAGGCAAATATTGATAATCTTAATGAAACTAAAACTCAGACTAATGCCATGTTAAATGTTGGACTTATTGAAGAAATAGATGTTGACCAATTGCAAATGACTATTACTATGCTCGAAAACACTAGAAGAGCAATGCTTAGAAATAAAGAACTTAGCTATAATATTCTTAAGTTCCAATTGGGAATGGATGCTAAGGTGCAGTTAGCCCTTACTGATAATCTTTCTTCTGTTATGGAAAAACTTGAGTTTGAAACTCTGATGTTGCAGGAATTTATTCCTCAGCAAAATATTACTTACAAACTATTAGAGGCTCAGGAAGAGATGAGCGAAAAAATGATTGATATGGAAAGATGGTCTTATGCTCCGAGCATAATTGCAGCATATTCATATAATCAAAAAATATTGACTACCGATTTTGATATGAATCCGCGAAATTTGCTGACTTTTCGTTTATCTGTACCCATCTTTTCTAGCGGGATGAGAAAAGCCAGAGTCGATCAAAGGCGAATCGAGTTGTATCAGTTACAAAACACAAGAGAGATTGTACTAGATCAAATGCTGATGCAGGAAAAACAGTTAAGATATAATCTTCTTTCAGCATTTGAACAATATAATAGTCAGAAAGAAAACCTTGAACTGGCGAAAAGAATTTACAATCATAATGACAAGAAATTTAGGTTTGGAGTAATTTCTAGTCTGGAATTAACTCAATCAAATTCCAATGTTATCCAAGCGGAGAGTAATTACCTTAGTGCAATGTTGGAGTTGTTGCAGGCAAAACTGAATTTTGACAAACTTTTAAATAATCTTTAATAAAATTTAATCAAAAAATAGTAATTAAAACAAAAAATACCTAGTAATGAAAAACACAAAACTCATATTAGCAGCATCAATATTAATTTTTGCAGTAGCTATGTATTCTTGCGGAGGAGAAACAGAAGCCAAAAACAAAGCTGAGGTAGAATCAGAAATAAGAATAAAACCTGTTAAAGTGATTAAAGCTGAGGAAAGAACTGTTTCTCGTAGTATTGATTACTCAGCTAATCTGATTCCTTTTGATGAATTGTTTATTGCACCGGCAAGTCCAGGTAGAATTGTTAGAATTAACGTTAATATTGGAGATAAGGTTAGTGCAGGGCAAGTTCTTGTGGAGATGGATAAAACTCAACTTAATCAAGCAAAATTGCAGTTGAGTAGTCTTGAAAGAGATTTTCAAAGATTTGATTCGTTAATTCAGTTTGGAGGAATTCCAAAACAGCAATATGAGCAAATGAAAACTCAAATTGACATTACGCGGGAAAACATAGCATTTCTAGAAACAAATACCACAATTACTGCACCTTTTAGCGGAATTATTACTGCCAAATTTTTTGAAAATGGAGAATTGTTTTCCGGAGCTCCAAATACACAAGTTGGGAAAGCTGCAATAGTTATCCTTCAACGCATAAGTCCTATAAAAGTTGTAATAGCAGTTTCTGAAAGATATTTCCCATACGTAAACAAAGGTATGCAGATTAGATTGAGGAGTGATATTTATCCGGATGAAGAGTTTATTGGGAAAATATTCCGAATTCACCCAACAATTAATCCTGCCACCAAAACATTTAATGTAGAATTGGAAATTAATAATCCAAAAGAATTGCTACGTCCAGGTATGTTTGCTAGAGTTAATCTTGAACTAGGAGAAGAAACAGCGATAATGCTGCCTTCAAATGTTGTTCTGCAGCAAATTGGAACAAATCAAAGGTATGTGTTTGTAAATGATAATGGAACAGCAAAACGTATAGTCGTTGAACTTGGTAGTAGATTTGATGATTTAATCGAAATAGTTTCGGATAAAATTAAAGTTGGAGACCAAATAATTGTTTCCGGTCATAGTAGTTTACTGGATAAAGAAAAAATATCTATTGTAAACTAATAATAGTTGATGTTTTGTAGCTAATAATTAAAAACAGTAGAAATGAGTATTTATAAAAGTGCCGTAATGAAACCCATAACAACTCTTATGTTGTTTGCGGCTATTGTAGTTTTCGGGATGTATTCATTAACCCGTTTACCTGTTGACTTATATCCGGAGCTCGAATTGCCAGCAATAACAGTTATGACTATTTATGCAGGTGCTAATGCCGGAGACATAGAGATGACAGTAACAAAACCTATTGAGAGTTCCCTTAATACTCTTAATAGATTAAAAGAAGTAAGGTCGGTTTCAAGAGATAATGTTTCCATAGTAACCCTTGAATTTGAGTGGGAAACAAATCTTGATGATGCTGCAAATGATATTAGAAATTCACTTGAGTTCATTACAAGGAATCTTCCGGAAGACGCAGAGAGTCCTGTAATATTTAAATTTAATTCGAGTTTAATGCCAATACTTTTCTATGCTATTACAGCAGATGAGAGTTATGCCGGCATTGAGAAAATTATTGAGGAAAGAATTATAAATCCATTAAATAGGATTGACGGAGTTGGTTCAATCGGACTTTCGGGTTTGCCGGGTAGAGTTGTTTATGTTGAAGTAGATCCCATAAAAATGGAGGCCTACAACCTCTCTGTGGAGATGATTGGTGGAATTATTCAGGCTGAAAATTTGAACTTACCCGCAGGAAATATAAAAATGGGACTGATGGATTATCAGTTTAAAATTGAAGGTGAGTTTGCTGAAAGTTCTGAAATCGCTGAAATAGTTATTGGGAGCTTTATGGGTCAGAATATCCAAATAAAGGATGTGGCAATTGTGAGAGATACAATTAAGGATATGTCTATTGAAGAAAGAATTAATGGGCAAACAGGAATTAGAATGTTTCTGCAAAAACAATCAGGAGCTAATACAGTAGAAATTGCCAAACAAGTCACAGAAAAACTTGAAGAACTGGAGAAAAATCTACCTCCTGACATGAAAATTGTAAAGATATTTGACTCTTCAGATTTTATTCGAGACTCTATTAGCAATCTTACAAAGACTCTATTATTTGCTCTATTGTTTGTTATTATTGTGGTATTGTTTTTCCTTGGCAGATGGAGGGCAACATTTATAATTGTTTTAACAATACCGATTTCTCTAATCGTTTCATTCATTTATCTTGGAATATCTGGAGGTTCAATAAATATAATTTCACTTACCTCACTTTCGATAGCAATTGGGATGGTTGTGGATGATGCGATTGTTGTTCTTGAAAATATCTCAAAGCACATTGAGAGAGGCAGTAGTCCAAGGGAAGCCGCAATCTATGCAACAAATGAAGTTTGGTTAGCTGTAATAGTAACTACTCTGGTTGTTGTTGCTGTATTTTTTCCTCTAACACTTGTTTCAGGACTTACTGGTGTTTTATTCCGTCAGTTGGGATGGATAGTGACAATAACTGTTATAACATCAACTGTTGCAGCAATTACTCTCACACCAATGCTAAGTTCTCAAATGTTGAAGTTAAGGCCAAAAAGTAATTCAAAATTGAGCTATAATAATACTATTAAAAAACTTCTTGATAAGGTGGATTCTTTTTATGAAAGAGTTATAAGATATATTCTCGATAGGAAGATAAGGGCTATTGTAGCTTCAGTACTTATTTTCATTTCAACAATGATGCTCTTACCAAAAATTGGGACTGAATTTATACCTGAAACAGATCAGAGTAGTATTAATCTCAGAATCGAATTACAAACAGGAATAAGAATGGAAGAGTCTGGTAGAATTGCAAGACAAATTGAAGATTTAATAAAAGTAAATTATCCGGAGATTATAATAGTGTCAGCATCTTCGGGTTCTGATGATAGTGGAGGAGTGTCGTCAATTTGGGGTACATCCGGATCAAATATTATCAATTTCAGTGTTAGATTAACCGATATTGGGAATAGAAAAAGAAGCACATTTGAAGTTGCAGAAGATTTAAGAACACATCTCAATAAAATTCCTGAAATATCTGACTATAATTTCACAACCGGCGGAATGGCTTTTGGTGGAGATAATACTGTAGATGTTGAAATTTACGGTTATGATTTTACTTCTACCAATATTTTGGCAGAAAATGTTGCTGAACGAATAAGAGACCTTCCCGGAGCTAGAGATGTTCAGATTAGCAGGGATAAGCTTAAACCGGAACTTAAGGTGGTTTTTGATAGAGAAAAACTTGCTAAATACGGGTTGAATTCTGCTACTGCATCTTTACAACTCAGAAATAGAATCTCAGGAATGACTGCAACCAGATATAGGGAAGTTGGAGAAGAATACGACGTAATTGTTAGATTTGATGAGAATTATAGGAATTCAATCTCTGATATAGAGAATATTAGACTAATCAATCAGCAAGGAGTTGCTGTGAGGGTTGCAGATGTTGGAGAGGTGATCGAAACTTGGCAACCACCGAATATTGACCATAAAAGACGTGAGAGAGTTGTAACCGTTTCTGCAAAACCGTATGAAGTCTCACTTGGACAACTCGCTACTGAAATCGAGAAAATTATTGACGATTCTGATATTCCACAAGGGATACTAGTTGATATCGGAGGAGCTTACAAAGAGCAACAAGATTCTTTTGCAGATCTTGGCCTTTTACTACTACTTTCGCTAGCTCTGGTGTATATTGTTATGGCATCACAATTCGAGTCTTATAAAATGCCTTTGATAATTATGTTCTCGATACCATTCTCATTCTCAGGAGTCGTGGTTGCCCTATATATTACAGGCACAACACTTAGCGTTATTAGTGCTTTGGGCGCAGTCCTTTTGATAGGAATAGTTGTTAAAAATGCGATTGTATTAGTTGACTATATTAATCTTATGAGAGACAGAGGATTCCCATTGTATGAAGCTATTGCTCTATCTGGAAAATCAAGATTAAGGCCAGTTCTAATGACTGCAATGACAACAATACTCGGAATGCTTCCCCTTGCTCTTAGTAGAGGCGAAGGCGCTGAAATCTGGAGTCCTATGGGTATTTCAGTTATTGGGGGTTTAATATTTTCTACTGTTCTTACTTTAATTGTTGTCCCAGTTATTTATGCCGTATTTGTAAGGTCTAGTGAAAGAAGAACAAAAAAACTTAAACATCAAAAACAATTCGCATTTTTAGATAATTAGTTTAATAATTTTAGGAAAAATGAAAGCAATATTTATAATATATAATCAGGCTCATACCGAAAAAATAGAATATATGCTAGATATGTTAAATATCAGAGGTTATTCCAACTGGCCTGAAATTAAAGGACGGGGAACAAGTGACGGAGATCCGCATCTTGGTACGCATACGTGGCCCGAAGTTAACTCAGGAGTTATGGCCGTTGTCAAGGATGAAATGGTGGATATTGTTCTAGAAAAAGTTAGAAAAATTGATGAAGTAAACAAGGAGGTTGGAATAAGAGCATTTGTAATGAATGTAGAGAAGGCTTACTGATTATTACTTACGGCTTTTCTTAAAATTGCAATTCGGTCTTTACCGTTATAGTCTTGTATGATTTCTGTATTTCTAAAACCATATTTATTTGCTAGATCTGATATTTCTCTCCCAAATCTTTCGTTTATTTCAAAATAGACAATTATTTCAGATTTGATAGAATTCGAAGTTTTTATCATAATATTTTCATAAAACTTAAGTGGATTAGAATCTGCCACAAATAAAGCATTATGGGGTTCATAATTAAGAACGTTTGAAAGAATTTCCTCTTTTTCACTCTCTGTAACATAAGGAGGGTTGCTCACAATAATATCGAAATCCCCATCCCAAGGAAGTCGGTTTTCTGACAAAATATCAAATTGATGGAAACATATTTCAGTATTATTATTTAAGGCGTTCTTTTTTGCAATATTTAAGGCTTTATCAGAAATATCAATGGCATAAACTTGTGAATTAAGCAAACTTTTTGCAAGACTTACTGCAATACAACCACTTCCTGTTCCAATATCAAGTATTTTTAAATTATTGTGAGACTTGTGATTCTTTATTATTATTTCAATGAGAATTTCAGTCTCCTGTCGAGGAATTAAAACATCTTCATTTACAATAAATTTCATTTCTCCAAAATATGCATAACCTAAAATATATTGAACTGGCTCCATATTCATAAGTTGCTCTTCTTTTGCCGTAAGTTCCATTAATTGAAAATTATTAAGAGGTTCTCCTGCCTTTAATATATAGTCAGTCGGACTTATTTTAAGAATCTCTTTAATATAGAATTTTGCAACAGCTTCGGCTTCATGTTTTGGATAAATGCTTTTAAGTTTGGTTGTCAGTATGTTTTTATATTCTCTCAGTAAGATCATAAAATTCTCAAAATATTTGCAATTTTAATAAAAAAATCGCTGAATTATGATTAAATCAAGTTTAAACAAATTGATTCAGGCTTTACATTGTTATTAATAATCATTCGAGAGCTGTTATTTCGAAACAGAAGAAATAAAAAAAGGGAATGTTTTAAATTCCCTTCCCAAGCAATCAATCGGCTTAAACTACTTTAATTTGTATAAAAGTTCACTTTCCAGAGCCTCATGATATTTTTTTTCAACAACTTTCCAGTCAATTACCTCCCAAATTTGAGCAAGATAGTCTCCTCTTTTATTTTGATATTTAAGATAATATGCATGTTCCCACACATCAATACCAATAATTGGGATTCCTTTTACTTCGGCAATGTCCATTAGCGGATTGTCCTGATTAGGACTGGAAACAACTTTAAGTTTTTTATCAGGAGTAACAATAAGCCACGCCCATCCGGAACCAAACCTTGTCATTGCTGCCTGATTCATTTCAGTTTTAAGATTTTCTAGACTTCCGAAAGATTTTTCAATTTCTGTTTTTAGTTTATCTCCGGGCATTTTTTTTGCTGAAGGGGATAGTATATCCCAAAACAAATTGTGGTTATAATGCCCTCCGCCATTGTTTCTTACTGCATTTCCTGCTTTACTAATATTAAGCATTAGCATTTCAAGATTCATTTTTTCAAACTCTGTCCCTGTAATTGCCTTATTAAGATTATCCACATAAGCCTGATGATGACGTGAATGGTGAATTTCCATAGTCATAGCATCAATGTGAGGCTCGAGAGCTTTGTAATCATATTTTAATTTTGGCAGTTCGTGTTTTTGTGCGTTCAATATATTGTTTGTATTCATAACGAGTAAAATAATTAGTGACTTAATAAATAAATTTTTCATATCTCTTATATTTTGTATCTATCTTATAAACAGAAAATAATAGGAAATGTTTAGGGTGTGTAATCTTAAATTCAAATAAAAAAACCGAAGCACTAAACCTAGTCTTCGGTTTTCAAAAAGTATTTCTATTTGGTATTAGATTACTCCAAGTTTTTTTCCAACTTTTTCGAAGGCAGCGATTGCTTGGTCAAGATGTTTTTTGTCGTGGGCTGCTGAAAGTTGAATTCTAATTCTTGCTTGTCCCTGTGGCACTACCGGATAATAAAATCCGATTACATAAATACCTTCAATCAAAAGTTCTTTAGCAAAGTCTTGCGATAGCTTAGCATCGTATAGCATTAAAGCGCATATTGCAGAGGCACTTGGCTTTAGGTCAAATCCTAAATCATTCATTTTAGACATAAAGTAGTCGGTATTCGAATGTAATTTATCTTGTAGTGTGGTTGTGCTACTCATCATTTCAATCATTTTAATACCTGCGGCAGCTACCAGTGGAGGGATGGAGTTTGAAAATAAATATGGTCTGGATCTCTGTCTTAGCAAATCAATAATCTCTTTCTTGCCTGTGGTAAATCCTCCTATTGCTCCTCCGAATGCCTTTCCTAAAGTTCCGGTAATGATTTCGACTTTTCCGGTAATATTAAAATGTTCCGTTACACCACGTCCTGTTTTTCCTACTACTCCGGCAGAATGACATTCATCAACCATTACCATTGCATCGTATTTTTCAGCCAGTTTAACAATTTTATCCATTGGAGCAACATTCCCGTCCATTGAGAAAACTCCGTCAGTAACTATTAATCTAAATCTAGCGTTTTTTGCGGCAATAAGTTGCTTCTCAAGGTCTTCCATGTTAGCATTTTCATATCTAAATCTTTGGGCTTTGCAAAGGCGCACCCCGTCAATTATTGATGCATGATTAAGCGAATCGGAAATTATGGCATCTTCTTCTCCTAATAAAGGTTCAAAAACTCCGCCATTGGCATCAAAACAAGCAGCATATAAAATAGTGTCTTCTGTACCGAAAAATTCAGCGATTTTCTTTTCAAGGCTTTTGTGAATATCAGTTGTTCCACAAATAAAACGTACCGACGACATTCCATATCCATGAGTATCCAGAGCTTCTCTGGCTGCTTGAACAAGTTCCGGATTGTTTGAAAGTCCCAAGTAATTATTGGCACAAAAATTCAAAACTTTCTGTCCTGAATTAAGTGTTATTTCTGCATCTTGAGGCGATGTAATTATTCTTTCTTCCTTGTATAAACCTGCTTCTTTTATTGACTTTAGTTCACTTTGTAAGAATTCTTGCATTTTTGAGTACATGATATTTAGTTTTAAGTTGAAATAATTTCTTTAAGTGGCAAATATAAAAAATATATGTGTCAATTTTTTGGCTTTTTTATTTTTTTGAACAATTCATTCTATATTAAAGAGTATCGTTAAAACGGCTTCATTAACAATTAATTAAGTTTTTGATTCATTATTTCAGTTATAATAATGTTGAATAAACTAAAATAATTTTATTTTTGTCGCATTAAATATTTATTAATTATAGACTGTATAATATGAAAAAAATGTTTTTTATTTTTTCTGCTCTGCTTTTCACTGTTTCTGCCCTTTTTTCTCAGGGACTGGAACTAAAAGATAAGCTAAAAGCCGATCCAAGTGTTATTTATGGAGTGATGGATAACGGCATGACTTATTACATTAAGTCGAACAAAACTCCCAAAGAGAGAATAGAGCTTTCATTAGCTGTTTATGCAGGTTCAATTCTCGAGGATGATGATCAATTGGGTCTTGCTCACTTTGTTGAGCATATGGCTTTTAATGGAACCAAAAATTTTCCCAAAAATGATTTAATCAAGTATCTTGAGTCGCTTGGAATGAAATTCGGACCCGAAGTTAATGCATGGACATCTTTTGATGAGACTGTTTATGGGATAAAAATTCCTGCCGATAGTGCTGATTTTATTGATAATGGATTACTCGTACTTTACGACTGGGCACATAATCTTACTCTCGATCCTGAAGAAATTGATGCCGAAAGAGGAATTATATACGAAGAGTGGAGAATAGGTCAAGGAGCAATGGATAGAGTACAAAGAAAATATTTGGGAACAATCTTCCATAATTCCTTGTATGCCGACAGATTGCCAATTGGAGATATGGATATAGTGATGAACTGCCCGCCCGATGCATTGGTTAGGTTTTACAAAGACTGGTATCGTCCCGATTTAATGGCAGTTATTGCTGTGGGTGATTTTGATTTAAAGGAAATGGAAAAACAAATAATAGAGCTTTTTAGCACAATACCTGCTCATGCAAACCCAAGAGAAAGGTTTGAAGCTGATATTCCCGACCATAAAGAAACTCTAGTTACGGTTGCAACTGATCCTGAAGTGCCGATTAGCATGATTCAAATGATATATAAGCACCCTGTTAAAAGAATTGTAACAGTCGAAGATTATAAAGAAAGTATGATTTCATCAATGGTAAGTTCTATGATTTCTGAAAGATTAGCAGAACTTACACTACTCGAAAATCCTCCTTTTGCTCAGGGTTTTGCTGGTTATTCTCCTTTTATTGGACCAAAAGATGTTTACATGAGTATTGGGATTGTGCAGAATGATGATGTTGAAGCGACGATAAATGCATTATGTGCTGAAAATCAAAGAGCAAAACAACATGGTTTTTTAGAGATTGAACTTAACAGACAAAAGGAAAATCTTTTAAAAACTGCCGAAAAAGCCTTCAATGAACGTAATACAAAAAAATCTGAGCAGTATTTACAAGAATATCAAAGACATTTTTTGCCTCCTTATAATGTATATATGGACGCAGAATATAAACTTGAACTTTATAAAAAATATCTTCCTACTATCAGCTTAGAAGATGTTAATGCTTTTGTTCAAAATATGGTGACAGAGGAAAATGCTGTAATAATTGTAGTTGCTCCTGAAAAAGAGGGAGTTCAATTGCCGGGCGAGGATGAAGTTCTTGAAATTTACAAAAAAGCAAATCTGCAAAAAGTAGAGCCTTATGTTTATGAAGTTCCCGATTTACCTCTAATTGAATCTCTCCCAAAGAAAGGAAAAATAGCTAAAACAGTAAAACATAAAGATCTTGATTATGAAGTTTGGACACTGAAAAATGGAGTCACCGTTGTAATTAAACACACAGACTTTCAGGACGATCAAATATTATTTGAAGCGAAAAGTTTTGGCGGTTATTCTGTTTATGACGACAGAGACGATATTAGCAGCAGAATTGCAGCAGAAGTTGCCAAAGAAAGCGGACTTGGTAATTTCAATAGAATAGAACTACAAAGAAAACTTACCGGACATGTAGTAAATATACAGCCTTATATTGGAGAAATTTCTGAAGGTTTTGCCGGATCAAGTTCTGTTAAAGATTTTGAAGTTTTATTAAAACTAATACACTTGTCATTTACTCAGCCTAGACTTACTCAAACCGCATATAACTCATATATCAATAAAGAAAAAGGTATGTTAGAAAATGCAGCTCGAGACCCAAGGTCTGCATGGCAAGATAAAATAACTGAAATATCAGGGAATAATCATCACAGAAACAGACCAATTACTGCAGAATTGCTTGATGAAGCTGATTACAGAAGAGTGAGATCAATATTTAGCAGTAGATTTGGAGATCCCGGAAACTTCGTTTTCTATTTTGTCGGAAATTTAAAACCGGATAAATCTACCCGTAAACTTATTGAACAATATCTAGGTTCGTTGCCATTAGTGGAAAGAAATGAAACCTTTAAAGACTTGGGAATTAAACCTCCTAAAGGTGTAGTAGAAGAAATTGTTAGGAAAGGTTCAGATAATCAATGCATGGTTTTAATAAATTTCCATGGAGAAATGCAGTACGATATAAACAGTCGTCTTGAACTGAGCGCGATTAGCAATATACTCTCAACAAAACTTTTAGAAGAAATTCGTGAAAAAGAAAGTGGTGTATATACAATTGGAGCTTATCCAAGAAGTAAGCAATTTCCATCACCTGGATATAATATCGTGCTTTTCTTTAGTTCAGATCCAGAACGCAGAGAGGAGCTAACCGAAAAAGCATTTGCAATAATAAATAGCCTTAAAGAAGATGGAATCTCTGAAAAAGATATAAGAACAGTAATTGAGAAGGAAAGACGAGAGTATGAAACAAACTTAAGAGAAAACTCGTACTGGAGAAATATATTAAAACAAGTTCAGGAAAACGCAATATCTCATGAGGAGTTTCTGAAATACGGAGAAAAAATCAATAATATAAATATTGAGTCCATGCAAAATGCAGCGAAGAAATTCTTCGATATGAATAATTATTTCTCAGTAATTTTGTTGCAGGAATAGAAAAAGTTAAAACAACTATAAAAGCAGGGGCAAAAAGTTCCTGCTTTTTTTATTTTATGGGTATTTTATTTATCCTATTAAGGTGTCTACCTCCTTCAAAAGTTGTATTTAAAAATGAATCAATAATTTTCTTTGCAGTTGAAAGTTCGATATATCTTGCAGGAATTGCACAAACATTTGCGTCATTATGTAATCTTGCCATCATTGCAATTTCGTCAGTCCAGCAAAGAGCACTCCTGATTTTTTGATGTTTATTCAGAGTCATATTTATACCATTACCACTTCCGCAGAATGCAAATCCGATATCACATTTTTTAGATTCAATTGCCTCAGCTAGTTTGTGGGCAAAGTCGGGATAATCGCACGAATCTTCAGAATATGTTCCAAAGTCATTAATTTGAAAGTTATTTTCTTTCAGGAATGCGATGATTTGATTTTTCATTTCGAATCCGGCATGATCTGATGCAAAGCCAATAGTTTTCATAATTAAATTTTTTTTTTCTTTTTAATAAAATGTTTGGCAACCCATTTAGGAGAAATTATTGATCCAATTATTAAATATGGATAATATGTCACAAGTCTCCATGATAGAGCCATAAAAATCGCAAAGCCGGCAACAGGAATAAAGTCTGCCATATAATTTTGAAATACTGCTTCAACAAATCCGCTTCCTCCCGGGCTAGGCATAACAATCATCATAATCCACATGATTAATTGTCTTGCGAAGATTAGTAAGTGTTCAAAAATATCAATATTATAACCTACTCCATTTAAAGACATTGAGCCTACTAATGCTAGAATTAGTAAGTTAAGAACCCAATATCGTGATGTCCATGTAAAAAATGTTGCCAGTCCTGCTTTGATCCAGAAACTGAAAGGCTTAACTTTTAGCTCTACGCTTGATTGTTTGAAATCTTCTGCGAACAAAATAGATTTATCTCTCCATTTTCTAAAAAACCTTAAATTAAAAATATGACCAACTATTCGGCCTATAAGCTTAGGATTTAGAAATAGCGAATATGCAACAAAGATTGTCCATAGTAATTTGAAAAGATATCCGGCAAGAGCGAAATAGAAAAACTTATTATAAAGTGATTCTGCTCCTTGAATTATAAACAAATCGCTGGATTTAAAGAATATAAAAATAAGAGGGAACATTAGCGAAAAGTAAAGCTCATCTAGAAATGATGTAGCCATTACAATTGATGTACTTTTACCTATTGGTAAACCCTCTTTCCAAATAAATAGAGTCGCTAAACCTGTTCCCCCAATAGCTGAAGGCGTAATAGCTGATCCAAACTCCCATAAAAAAATTATCCGCAGACATTTTTTCCATGACAATTCACCTGAAGATAATACTCTAAGACGTATTATGTAGCCTAAATCCCTAAATATCATCAGTAAAAAGGCTAGTAGAATGAAAACCACGGTTTGTTTGGAAAAACTCAACAGAGAAAAGTCAATATCCTCTAGATCACGAATTATAAAATATCCAACTACAGCTAAACCAAGTAGCACAGGCAGAATTATTCTGGAAGGACGAATTTGGCTTAAGTTTTTATTTTCCTGTGATTTCATTAACTGCAAAATAACTACTTTTAGATTTATTTTCAATGATAATATTGTTAAATAATCATTTCTATGTTTTAGTCGCTGATAGTCAAAGAATTAGCATTTAAACCCGATTAAACTGCCATTAGATTACTCAGGGATTTTTGGGTATAATCATTTCTATGTTGAGCTTACGAGTATGTAAAATTTAATATTTCAGAATACAGTTTTCATTATTCAAAATAGATTTGTTATGTCACAGGAAATTATTGTATTTTTACACAAAATTTTGCATATGAATTTTGTTGCGATTATACCTGCAAGATATGCCTCTACAAGATTTCCTGGAAAGCCTTTGGTAAGGATTAATGGTAAAACAATGATTAATCTTGTTTATAATCAGGCGATTAAAGTTTTTCAGGATGTTTATGTTGCTACAGACGATAAGAGAATTTTTGATGAGGTAATATCCTTTGGTGGGAAGGTAGTTATGACTAAGAAAAAGCATAAAAGCGGAACTGATCGATGTGCTGAAGCAGTAGTGAAAATAGAAGAAGTGGAGCAGAAAACTTTTGATGTTATAATTAATATTCAAGGTGATGAACCTTTTATCAAAACAGAACAATTAAGTGAAATACGAAAAATATTCAGGTTTAAAAAAACTCAAATAGCAACACTTGCTAAACCAATTAATAACAAGGATGATATTTTTAATCCGAATAAACCCAAACTTATTTTAAATAATAAAAATGAAGCAATTTATTTTTCGCGTTTTCCCTTGCCTTACCTTAGAGGTGTGAGGAACGACAGATGGGTTTCGCGTCATCTTTATTATAAACATATTGGTCTTTATGGTTACAGAAAGGACATTCTTGCTGAAATTACAAAGATTGAACAAACTCCACTCGAAAAGGCTGAAAGTCTCGAACAATTAAGATGGATAGAACATGGTTATAAGATAAAAGTTGCATTTACCGAACACGAAAGTATTTCTATTGATACACCAAAAGACCTTGATAAAGTAAGGCAGATAGGACTATTATAATGAATATTGCTGTAAATACTAGATTGCTCCAAAAAGGGAAACTCGAAGGCATAGGTTGGTTTTCATGTGAAACCTTGAAAAGAATAACACAAAATCACCCTGAGCATAAATTCTTTTTTATTTTCGACCGGCAGTATGATGATGAGTTTATCTTTTCTGAAAATGTTATTCCTATTATTGCAGGACCTCCAACCAGACATCCAGTTTTATGGTATTTGTGGTTTGAATTTGTTATACCACGTGTGTTAAAGAAAATTAATGCAGACATATTTGTTTCGCCCGATGGTTATATGTCTCTGCGCTCTAAACTACCGGCAGTAAGCGTTATTCATGATATAAATTTTTTTCATAATCCAAATCAACTCCCTTTTATTACAGCAAAATATTATAATAGATACTTTCCGAAATTTGCTCGAAAGGCTATAAGACTTGGAACAGTTTCGGAATATTCTAAACAAGATATAGCCAAAAATTTTAATGTATCACCCGATAAGATTGATGTTTGCTATAATGGCTCCAACAGCCTTTATACTCCGGTTAGTGAGGAAATGAAAAGAAAAGTTAAGAATAATTACTCCAACTCTTGTGATTATTTCCTATTTGTAGGAGCAATTAATCCAAGAAAAAATGTGCCCGGTCTATTGCAATCTTTTGATATTTTTAAAGAAAAATCGCGATTGCCGCATAAATTATTGATTGTAGGTGAAGCAATGCACCTGACAGGCGAAGTTGATACTTGTCTGAAAGAAATGAAATATCGTGACGATGTTATTTTTTGTGGTCGTCAATCGGTTGAGAATTTGCATTTAATCCTTGCTTCTGCCGAAGCATTAGTTTTTATCCCATTTTTTGAAGGATTTGGTATCCCTTTAGTAGAAGCTATGTATGCTGAAACAGCAATTATATGTTCCGATAGAACTTCAGTCCCAGAAGTAGCCGGAGATGCTGCACTAAAGACATCTCCCGATAATCATATTCAAGTTGCCAAGTTTATGGAAAGAATTGCAACTGATAAAAACCTAAGAGACAGTCTGATTGAAAAAGGACGAATTCAGAGACAAAAGTTCTCATGGGATAAATCTGCAGAAAAATTATGGAATTGTATTGAAAAAGCAATTAAACAAACAAATGCTTAAGTCTTTCTTTGATAAAACAAAAATTGAAGCGGGTTGCGATGAGGCAGGTAGAGGATGTTTGGCAGGACCTGTTTTTGCAGCCGCAGTAATTTTACCTGTTGATTACAAAAACGACCTTCTGAATGATTCCAAACAATGTAGTTTGAAAAATAGAGATATACTTCGGAAACAAATAGAAAATGATGCTCTGGATTATGCTGTTGCATCTGTAGATAATAACGAAATAGATAAAATCAATATTCTTAATGCCTCCTTTAAGGCTATGCATATTGCAATCGACAAATTAAAACTTAAGTCTGAGCTACTACTCATAGATGGAAATAGGTTTATTCCATATCAAGGCATCAAACACATTTGTTTTATTAAAGGTGATGCTAAATATTTAGCAATAGCTGCCGCTTCAATATTAGCAAAAACATACAGAGATGATTATATGTCAAAAATTGACAGTTTATATCCAAACTATCTCTGGAAAAAAAATAAAGGATACCCAACAAAAGAACACCGAGATGCAATTTATAATCATGGCTTAACAGAGTATCATCGACGTAGCTATAATATTAAAGGAAATCAGTTAAAACTCTTCTAGGGGATTATATATTATTCGTTAAAAAAATCCGGGAAAGCGTCTTATTATCCTGTTTTTTTTTGATATTTGCAATTTGAAAAGTTTTCTACTTTAGTCAGATGGTATTTAGCAGCACAATATTTTTATTATATTTCTTGCCGGTATTTCTTCTGGTTTATTTTCTCACAGGACACAAATATAAAAATTATGTAGCACTCGCCGCCAGTTTATTATTTTATGCATGGGGAGCACCAGATTTTATATTTATAGTTCTTGCTTCAATATTTGCCGACTTTTATTTAGTAAAAAAAATGTATAAGGCTGTTGGCAAAAGAAAAACTTTATTTGTGACAGCATCCGTGATTCTTAATATTGGACTTCTAGGATACTTTAAATATGCTAACTTCTTTATTGATAATGTGAATGAAATTCTTGGAATATTAGGACAAACAAATCTAAGCTGGACAAAAGTTGCCTTACCAATAGGGATTTCATTTTTTACATTCCAAAAATTTACATATACAATCGATGTGTATAGAGGTCTTTATAAACCTCTCGAAAAGGTCTCCGACTTGTGTTTATATATTTTGTTGTTTCCTCAGTTAATTGCAGGACCAATTGTAAGATATAGCGAAATAGCAAGTCAACTGCACGACAGAAGAGAAAATGAAAATACAGAAAATCGCATTCAGGGTCTTTATCGTTTTATTATCGGATTATCAAAAAAGGTTTTAATAGCAAATGTGATGGGAGAAGTTGCTGATGAAGTATTCAATTTACCTGCAGAACAAATCTTCACAGGGACTGCGTGGATAGGGATTCTTGCATATACTTTTCAGATATATTTCGACTTTGCAGGTTATTCTGACATGGCAATTGGTCTAGGGAAAATGATGGGATTCAAATTTCCCGAAAACTTCAATAATCCTTATATTTCGCAAAGTATAAGCGAATTTTGGCGGAGATGGCATATGACTTTGGGTAGATGGATGAAAGACTATTTATATATACCCTTAGGAGGAAATAAAGTTAATTCTAGTGTAAGACTTTACTTTAATTTATGGGTAGTATTTTTAATTTCCGGTTTATGGCATGGAGCTTCGTGGACTTTTGTTATTTGGGGTGCTTATCACGGGTTATTTTTAATTCTCGACAGATTATTCCTATTAAAAATACTCAACAAATCAGGAAAAATATTTGCCATATTTTTTACTTTCATAGCCACAATAATTGGATGGGTCTTATTCAGGTCTGAAACTATTGATTTTGCGTTTTTATATATTGTAAAACTTTTCGAGTTTGATTTTGCTAATACAATTGAGATTAGTTCTAAATTCATCACGGTACTTGGAATCGCGGTTATATTCTCTTTTATCACTATCACAAGGTTTGGGAAAAATCTTGAATCAAAATTGTATTTTGAGGATTACAAAATCAAAACCTTTGTTATTATGAGTGTAATCTGTGTTATTCTTCTGTTAATATCGACTGCGTCAATCAGTTCTTCGGGATTCAACCCGTTTATTTATTTCAGGTTTTAGTTTTTTGCTAAGTTTATGGCATAATTAATGAAAATCTATTATATAAATATTAAATAACAAATATATCATGAAAATAATACAATTAGTTTTAATTAATTTATTAATTTTTGCTACGGCTAATGCACAAAATGTCATTTTACAGGAGCCTATGAATGAAAGATCTTTCAAACGCTATTACGATAGAATTCAGAAGATTGACGATGAAGATAAAAGAGTAATCAGAGGGATTGAACTACTTAAAGACGATTTTATAACTGCCAATCAGTTATTCCTTGCTGTTGCACTATTTGAAGATGATAATAATAAACTACATTTTGCCGAATTAGCTTCAGAAAAAGTTAGCGACAGAATAAATATTTTAGTAGTCTGTGATGCATTTGGGAAGATATCTTATGCCTTAAAATTTTATGACTTTATAAGAGAGAATCGGGCAATAGAGAATCAATCTGTGCCAGCAGTCGTTCCTTTCGAGCTTTTTATGGAGGAACCACCAAAAGACAAATTGACGAAAGAAGAGATAAATAAAAAAGAACATGAGATACAAATAAAAGAGCCTGAGTTGCCTGATATGCTGGGACCAATTGAGAATAGATATAGTTTCCCTGAACACTCATTTTATACAGGAATAAAAAAATGTAATAATCCTTTAACCGATAATGTTTTTGAAAAATTTTATACTAGTGTTTCCGGTTTGGGTACTGAAAGGGAAAAAACTGAAATTATTCTTGAGTATGCAGAAAAATATTGTTTTTCAACTGCTCAAATAATGCGCTTGGCATTATTAATCACTAATGAAAATATTAGATATGTTATGCTGATTACTCTGTTCAACAATGTATTTGATCCGGGAAATTATTTATTTGTAAAACAGCTACTGGGGAGTAATGAACTAGTGGCAGGGATTGATAATCTGTTCTCAGAGCCTGCAACACTTATCTCTGCTGAACAAAAAAAATGTATTGTAAGCAATGATGATATGAATAAAATTATTGCAAGCATCCGTAAAGAGTCTTTGTCAACAACAAGATTCGAAATGGCACAGAAGATTATCCCGGAGTATAAATGCTTCTTAACTGAACAGATTATTGAGATAATAAAATTATTTTCATTTGAGACAGACAAACTGTCTTTTGCAAAATTTGCATATGAATTTACCAGCGATAAGAATAACTATAATAGGATTCAAAGTTTATTTATTTATCAGAGTAGTAAAGACGACTTAATGAATTACATCAAAGAATTTTAATCTAAATAACTTGAGCAACAGAAAAAAATGTCTTACACATAAAGCAAATTATGTTTAAGAAAATAATTTAATGCAATTTATACCAAGTTTTATGGTAGAATTGATTTTTCATTATAATTTTGTGGCATAAACCAAGATGTCTGAATAATGGATAGAAAACTATTTTCTGAATTTCCGCCTATTTCGAATAAAGAATGGGAGGATGTCGTTTTAAATGACCTTAAAGGAGCTGATTTCGAAAAAAAATTAGTATGGAAAAGCCTGGAAGGGATTGATGTTATGCCATATTACCGAGAAGATATTCTCGAAAGGCTCAAACATCTTGAAAGTATGCCGGGAGATTTTCCATACAATAGAGGCACAAATAAAGAAACCGGTTGGGATATTTGTGAAACAGTTAGGGTTGATGATGTAAAAATTGCTAATACAAATGCACTTAATAGAATTGCGAATGGAGCAACTTTTCTAGGGTTTGATATTAAAAAAAATCTAAGCACTCAGGATTTCGAGCAATTGCTTGAGAAAATTGATGTTGAGCAAATCGGTATTAATTTCTATTCTGGGAATAGGAATGGTTGGTACACAAATTTATTTTCTTACTATATCGATAAGGAAGGATATAATCGCAAAAAAATTTATGGTTCCGATGATTTTGACACATTAGGTCATGTATTGAAGCACGGAGAGTATCCATGTAAACATCAAGATTGTCTTTGTGCAGAAAATCTTGTTGATATGCTGAAAATCCAAATGCCTAATTTCAAACTAATATCTGTAAATGCTAGGCATATAGGTAATGCTGGAGCATCTGTTGTGCAAGAACTCGGATACGGCTTGGCAATGGGAGCAGAGTATTTTAGCAAACTCGATCGATGCAGACTTACTGTTGATGATATGGCTAAGACAATGCGTTTTGTTTTTTCTGTAGGATCAAATTATTTTTTCGAAATCGCAAAACTGCGTGCAGCAAGATTGTTGTGGAGTAAAATTATTGAAGCAAATAATCCTCAGTGCATTGATAGTGCAAAAATGTATATTCATACTGAGACATCTAGATGGAACAAATCAATCTATGACCCATATGTAAACCTTTTAAGGTCTACAACAGAAGCTATGGCCGCTGTAATTGGAGGAACAGACTCTCTTACAATAGTGCCTTTCGATAGGTTTTATAAAAAGCCCGATGATTTCTCAAATAGAATGTCAAGAAACATCCAGCTTATATTAAAAGAAGAAGCTCATTTTGGTAAAGTTAAAGATCCTGGAGCTGGATCATATTATATAGAATTCCTAACAGATGCTATTGCAGAAAAAGCTTGGGAAATATTTTTAAATGTTCAGAATAACGGAGGATTTATTGAGTCTTTCAGAAAAGGGATTATCCAAAAAGATGTTCAAGAAACTGCAAATAAGAGAAATATAAATATAGCTCAAAGGAAAGAAGTTTTTGTAGGCATTAATCAATATCCAAATCTTGTCGAAACTCTTAAAAATATTGACTTAGAATATAGTTTTTCTAAACCGGCAAAAACAGGTTATATTGGAAATGCTTTGAAACTATATAGAGGTCCTGAGGATTTTGAAAAAATGAGATTGGCTACGGATATGGCTGAAAAGCAACCGGTGGTTTTTCTTTTAACTCTTGGAGATGTAACTTTTAGAAGAGCAAGAGCACAGTTTTCATCTGGATTTTTTGCAGCAGCAGGATTTAGAATTATAGACAATATTGGTTTTGATTCACTTGATGCCGGGATAAGTGATGCATTAGAAAAAGATTCAGAAATTGTTGTAATATGTAGTTCGGATGATGAATATAAAACATTTGCAACAGAGATTGCAAAGAGGCTTAAAGACAAGATTATTGTAATTGCAGGAAATCCTGCATGTCGTCCTGAACTTGAAGAAAAAGGAATTGTAAATTATATTCATTTCAAATCACCAATTCTCGACGAATTAAAAAGATATCAGGACTTGCTTAAAATCAATCCTTTAAATTAAAACAAAGAACTATGAGAACAGATTACAGTAAAATAAATATAAAGGACAATACTAAACCCAATAAGCCATCATGCCATTACGAGAATGGCAATAATCATAACGAAGAATGGATGACTCCCGAGAATATTGGGGTAAAACCAATTTATGATAAAAAAGATTGTTCCGGTCTAGAGCATCTAAATTATGCTGCAGGTCTACCTCCATTTCTGCGCGGTCCATACTCAACTATGTATGTAATGCGTCCATGGACAATTCGGCAATATGCAGGTTTTTCTACAGCTGAAGAATCAAATGCATTTTATCGTAGGAATCTGGCTGCAGGACAAAAGGGGCTTTCAATAGCTTTCGATTTAGCAACTCATAGAGGATATGATTCAGATCATCCGCGCGTTATTGGTGATGTTGGAAAAGCTGGAGTGGCTGTCGATAGTATTTTAGATATGAAAATACTTTTCGACCAGATACCGCTAAATAAAATGTCGGTCTCAATGACAATGAACGGAGCTGTTTTACCTATTATGGCTTTTTATATTGTAGCGGCTCTTGAACAAGGTGCTAAACTCGAAGAACTAAGCGGAACAATTCAGAATGATATTCTTAAAGAATTTATGGTAAGAAATACATATATTTATCCGCCTGAGTTCTCAATGAGAATTATTGGAGACATTTTTAAATACACTTCCCAAAATATGCCAAAATTTAATTCTATTTCAATTTCTGGTTATCATATGCAAGAAGCTGGTGCAACAAATGATATTGAACTTGCTTATACTTTGGCTGACGGGCTTGAGTATTTGCGAACAGGAATAGCTTCAGGGTTGAACATTGATCAGTTTGCTCCACGTTTGTCATTCTTTTGGGGTATCGGGATGAATCATTTTATGGAAATAGCTAAGATGCGTGCAGCGAGAATGCTTTGGGCAAAAATAGTTTCAGATTTTAAACCTAAAAGCGATAAGTCCTTAGCTTTAAGAACACACTCCCAAACTTCTGGATGGTCGCTTACCGAACAAGATCCATTCAACAATGTTGCACGTACTTGTATAGAAGCTATGGGAGCAGTACTTGGTCATACTCAATCTTTACATACTAATGCTCTAGACGAAGCAATTGCCTTACCAACTGATTTTTCTGCTCGAATAGCCAGAAATACACAAATATATATTCAGGAAGAAACAAATGTTTGCAAACATGTTGACCCTTGGGCAGGTTCATATTATGTTGAAAGACTTACTCATGAAATTGCTCAAAATGCATGGAAACACATTGAGGAAATCGAAAGTCTTGGAGGAATGGCAAAAGCAATTGAATCCGGAATTCCAAAGATGAGAATAGAGGAAGCTGCTGCAAGAACTCAGGCAAAAATTGACAGCGCACAACAAGTAATAGTTGGTGTGAACAAATTCAGACTGGATAAAGAGGACCCAATCGACACTTTGGATATTGATAATACTGCGGTAAGATTGGCACAAATACGTCGACTTGAACAACTGCGCAGAGAAAGAAATGAAGAAGAATGTCAGGCAGCCCTTGAAGCAATTACAAAATGTGCTGAATCCGGAGATGGTAATCTTCTGGAATTAGCTGTTATTGCTGCTCAGAAAAGAGCTAGTTTAGGTGAAATTTCAAATGCATGTGAAAAAATAGCAGGAAGGTATAAAGCTGTGATAAGATCAATATCAGGAGTGTATTCATCGGAATCTAAAAATGATCCCGATTTTGAAAAAGCAAGAGAACTATGTAAAAATTTTGCAGATAAGGAAGGACGACAACCACGAATAATGATTGCTAAGATGGGGCAAGACGGACATGATCGTGGAGCTAAAGTTGTTTCAACAGGATATGCAGATGTCGGATTCGATGTAGATATTGGACCTTTATTTCAAACTCCTGAAGAGGCCGCAAAACAAGCAGTGGAAAATGATGTTCATGTGCTGGGAGTGTCTTCTCTTGCTGCCGGACACAAAATTCTTGTTCCTCATGTAATTGATGAACTAAAAAAACTTGGACGTGAAGACATTATGGTTATAGCAGGAGGCGTTATACCTGCTGTAGATTATGAATTTCTTTACAATTCAGGTGTAGCAGCAATTTTTGGACCTGGAACTTCTGTAGCTAAAGCTGCAATACAAATATTGGAACTATTATTGGAAGAATAAAATATACTAAAAAGGTTATTGTTATTTAGTGAACAATGACTCTTTGTGTTTTTATGGTACCGTCAACAAACTTGAGTTTTACTAAATAAATTGCTGAGGGTAAGTTGTTTAAATTTTTTATTTTTTCTCTAAATCTCATTAGAACTTGTCCTGTAATACTGTAAATCTCTACAAAATCAAGTTCCGCATTTTCAGGACACTTAATGTAAAGATTATTATTATTTACATAAATTGAGATTGGATATTTTTCAGTTTGAGTATGGCTTGTTATGGTTTCGAAAATAAATCTCTCATCGGAATCGGAATTTGAGCCATAAAAAATATACTCTTCCTCTTTATTTATAATAGTTTCATTTTTTGTGTCGTAAAGAATTATATTTGTTGATTCCGCAAGTGTATGTGTCCACAATAATTTATATTCTCCCTCTTGAGGATAATATAGGTTTAGATTTCGTCCAGCTATGTCAGTTAAGGAATTGAAAGCACTTATTGATAATTCACTTTGGTCGCTTTTCTTGATAAAGAGTTGAGGAGCGAGTTCACTTCCAAGTAGTTTTACTGCATCTGTTTCATAACTGTAATAATCTGAAGCACCTTGGCGAATAACTACAGCGGTTTCATCACTATAATTATTGTCAAGTACTTTAATCTTTATTACATTGGGAACTACTTCCTGGTTTTTGAGGAAATCGACAGAATTAAGTACTTGTATTTCTTTAGACATCCCTAGACTTGCACCAGTCGCGATGGCTTGAACAAAAAATCCCTGCCCTGAAGCGATATATTTGCTGCCACCGTTGGTTCCAACACCGTTAATGTAGCTCGCGTACTGATTATTATTCCATACATAAACACTATTTGCAATATTAGTCTTTGTCCACCCGTTAGTTGCATCCCAGTCAATAGGCGAAGTGTATGGATTTCCCATAAGGTTCCATCCGCTAGCTGTTCCGGCTGTACCTGTCAGCTGTGCATCGAAAGGACCTGTATTTCCATAATTAATAGTCCCTGAAAATCTGCGTATTTCATCATTAAAAGACCACACACCAAATCCTTGTCCGGTCGGCATTGGTGTACCTGTCGGAATTATATAATCCCCAAAACTATTTGTTGATTCATTAAAAGGTCTTAACCATAAGTCTTCGAAAATTCCGGCAAAAGCGTTATTTATTGGAGAACTAACAAGATGCCAACTATTTCCTGAGATATATCTGTCAACATTAAAAATTCCTGTTCCAATTAAATTATTACAAATAAGTGAAGCGTCTCCCACTGAACTTGATGCAATATTCAATGCTCCGTTATTCTCTATAGTATTATTTACAACAAGCGAGAAATCTTCTGTAATAGTGATAAACGCATCAAGCTCGACAATTAAATTATGTATTGTAACATTGTCTGTTATAATTGGGTAAATGTTTAGTTCGCCGGGAATTAGAACATTACGATTTTCTCCAGGCACTACGTTCGGATTCCAGTTTAATGAATTAGTCCAGGTAGAGTTTTCGTTGCCTGTCCACACAATAAAACAAACATCTGAAATTTCATTAACAAAGCTTAGGAAAGGATAGCCGGAATTGAAACTCGAAGTCAATCCCCAATAATCTGCAGTTCCATTATCCGTTTCGCATTGAAAATCCCAACCAGCAGAAGTAAAGGTGTCTTGATCTTTCATTTCTGCGCTGCTTTTTCCTGTTCCTCTTAAACTGGTAGGGTTGTTAGAACTTTCAATATCCCAAAAACAATTTGTCCAAGTTGAATTTCCTGGTCTTCCAACCATTCCTCCGGAATTGTTGCCTGTAACTGTTCCGGTAGAATAACAATTAATAACTTTGCCTCCACTATAAAAATATCCTACAAGACCTCCAGCCCAATTGTTTATTGCAAGAACATTTCCAGTTGCATAAGAATTAACTATCTCAGCAGGAGAAGAAAAAGTTATAGACATCCTTCCAACCAAACCACCGACTTCTTGATTACCTGAAATATTTGCGTTCGAAAAACAATTGCCAACTCTACAATAACCTGATGATTGACCATCTGGAACCCAAACATTTCCGGTAATGCCACCTATACATCGGTTGCCACTAATATTACCACTCGAATAACAATAGTCTACCACATCGCCAACGTATTGTGCTCCTACGATTGCTCCAACACCCTCATTTCCTATCATACTCACATTTTCCATTATAATTCTTTTCATTACGGCATTGCGAGTAGATCCAAACAGTCCTATTCCACTAGTCGATGGTCTATTAACATATAGATTGGATATTTTATAAAACTGTCCATCGTAACTTCCGGTAAAAGGGGATAAAGGAGGATATGACCATGAATTCTGAAGATTTCCGATTGGTAACCAACCTCCACCGCTGAACCATGTATTTGTTTCAGATGCATCAATATCTGCAACCTGTATGTAATGTTTATTCCAGTTAGCTTGATTCGAGGAAATCCAATATAAATTTTCCAGATTTTCTATTTGAAAAGGAGAATCAACTGTGCCCTCTCCATTTACTGGAGCAGTTGCTGTTTGAGCAAGACAAAATAATGCAAAAAACTGCATTACAAAAGTTAGATGTAAACATTTCATATTAAGTCGCTTATGGTATATATTACAAATGTATAAAATAATTGTTTACAAGTAAAAAAAATAAAAAAAACCTTTCTGAAAAAACTCAGAAAGGTTTTCCTGTTACAAAAATTACGATTAGAAGATAAAATTTAAGCCGAAGCTAATTGGGTTAAGTTCCGGGGCTTTGTTTTTTGCAAACAAAGTATTTAAATCATATGATGCATAAATGTTAAAATCTTCAATACCAAAAACAGCTTTCGCTCCGTATCTGTAACTGCTAAGGTAGAAGTCGTCCCTGTCTTTATAAACTGTTCTGGTGTTATTGTCTTCGAATGCGTATTTTACTTTTCCTCCAATTCTATAACCTGCATAAACTCCTGCTCCCAGTCTGAACATATTTCTATTTAAGCCTTTCGATTTTTTTCCAAAATGAGCCATTGGAATTATTGAGGCATTTATATAAGGAACTGTTAGTTTGCTTTTTGTATAAGTATATCCATTTGCATCTCCAATAAACTCAATGTTATTGTTGCTCATATCTATTCGTGTTGCTCTGTCCTGATATTTAAAGTTAAACCAGTTAACATCTGCCGCAATATCAAACGACAGAGGCTTCGCAACATACCACCTTAATCCTGCTCCCAAGCTAATATCCCATGAACCCCATGCTTTTACAGAATATTGTTCTTTATTGTCATTCGGAAAAATTCCATTTTCAAGATAATTATTCAATCCGAGACTAAAGCTAGTGAAACCATGTAGATTTTTCTCGACATAAGGCTTTTTTGGTGAGTCAATATTTATCTCCATTGTTTTGCCATCAGAGCCGGTTTTACCATCAATAAAAATCTTGTTTTCAATCTTATTTACTGTTACATTAATTACAGTATCAATTGCATCAATCCTATTAAAAACAGTATCTAGACTTTTCATTACTGTATTAATTTCTTTTCCGATATTCTTTAGGTCAGATAAATTGTCCAGAACAATAATTATTTCAGTATCCTTATTTGTTCTAATTTTTATTGTATCTGAATTTTCTTCATAATGGGTACTGCCATATGCCATTACCGACAGGCTAAATCCGATTAGTAGTGCAAAAATTGATTTAAAAGTTTTCATAATATTAATTTTTAATTTGTTAGACTTGTTAATAATAACTCATTTCTTCTATCTCGTAGACCTTGTATTGATTCACTAACATTTATTTCTTTACCGGCTTCGAAAAGTTTGTTTAAAGTGCTCAATATCAAGTTTTCACGAGGAGAAGGAATATATTCAATTGTAAAGCTTAATTCTTCATTTTTAGATGATGTGTTTTCATGTCTTTTTGACAGGATTTGCTCTTTATTTATTTTTGTTGTATTATTTGCAATAGGAGAAATTGCTCGTCCAGGCATTTTTTGTAGTTGAAGATCAGGTATATATTTTTCAATTATGGTTTCGGATATTATATTCGATTCAGTTTGATTATCAGTATCTAAACTTTGTACTGTACTAGTAATTTGTTCATTATTATAATTGACTTTTTCTTGCTTTATCATCATATTTAAATTAGCAAATTCAGCCCTTTGGGTGCCTATATCTTCAACATTGTTGAAAATAAATGAACCGGCAATATAAAGCAGTGTAAATACAGCGGCTATTGCAGATGCATACCTGAATAGCGAGACACTTGTTTGTTTTTTTAATTTCCTTTTATCAGGGAAAACTATTGATTTTTCTGCTTTTAAAATTGTTTTTTGATATAACTGAAAGTCTTTTTTTAGCTGTGGAACAGAGTTTATTTTATTTGTTATGAAAATATTATTTTCTTCACTAATTTCATTTTCAAGTTTAGCGATTAGCAATGTATCTATTTGATTAACTGATAAAAGAGAATCCTTCTTGACAAAAGAAATATCAGGACTTAGCAATTTGACAGAATTGTCTTCTTGTAGTTCATCAAGTAAGGCTGGATTTAGTTCTAAAAAATCAAAAAGCATTTCTTCAGAAGTTTCACTTAATTCTCCAGAAAGATAAGCGTTCCAGATTTTCTTATAGTTCGATATGTTGATTTTAGAATTCATTTTATATTATTTCCTCCAATTGTCCAATATATTTCTTTAGATATTGTCTAGCTCTGAATATATAAACCTTTACCTGTGATTCATTAAGATCTGTAATTTTTGCTATTTCTTCGTATGAGTAACCTTCATAATCGCGAAGAAGAACAACAGATTTTTGAATTTTACTCAATTTATTTAAGGCTTGATTTAGAATTTCTTGAAGTTCTGTTCCTGAATAGTTATTTGTATCATAGCTATATTCAGGAATTACTTCTGTATTTGTCATCTTTTTATCTTTCCTTATTATGTCAATCATTCTATTATATGCTGTTTTAAAAAGAAATGACTTTGCTTTTTCAAAATCAATCTTTTCATGATTAATCCAAAGCCTCTCGAAGCTATCTTGCACAATATCTTGAGCTTTATGCTCGTCTCTGATATTGCTGAGAATAAATCGGTACAATCCGTCAGCATTTTTGTCAACTATGATATTGTATTCTTTTGCTTTCATAATTCATGGTTTTGACGTAAAGCTATATCGAAAAGTTACAGCAGGAATAAAAAAAAGAATGAATGCCCTGATTTACAACTCAAAAATACGAAATAATGGATTAAAACCAAATGACAGTATGAACGAAAAAAGATTTCTATAAACTAAATAATAGAATTATGTAAACTAAGTATGTTAAAATAAATAAACCAGCTTTTAGTCTTGTGATTTTTGCTCTTTTAAATGGAAGAAAGAATAGTCCCAGTAATACAAGAAAACCTATCATGAAATAGATATCAAAACTTAAAATTGAGGGGTTCACTTTTATGGGAGTTATCATTGGACCAATACCTGCAATGAGAGCAAGGTTAAAAATATTTGATCCGATAATATTTCCAACTGAAATGTCAATCTCTTTTTTAAATGCTGCAAGTGCCGACGTTGTTAATTCTGGTAAACTGGTTCCAAAAGCAACTATGCTGATTGAAATTACTCTTTCACTAACGCCAAATGTTAAGGCCAAATTCTCTGCCCCTTTTACTAATAATGTTGATCCGGCAATTAATCCAGCACAACCAAAAACTATTGCAAAGAAGGAACCTAGAGGAGAGTAATGATTGCTTGGAATATCTTTTGGAATAAATGTTTTTCTTTCTTTATTAACAATATAAAAAATGTATAAAATCAACAAGCTAATTAGAATGATGCCTTCGTAAACAACAATTAAAAGGTTACTAATGAAGAATACAAATATCAAGTTTAAAACTAGTAGGAATAAGTAATCGGTTTTAATAGTCTTTATATTAACTGGAATAATAATAATCAGTGCAGTCACACCCATAACAAGTCCAATATTTGATATGTTCGATCCTATAAGGTTGCCTAGTGCTATGTCAGGCATGTCTTGAGCCAGAGCATTAATACTGACAAATAATTCAGGGGCACTGGTTCCGAATGAAATTACCGTGATTCCTATTAAAAAGGGGGAAACTTTTAAATATCTGGCCAAAGAACTTCCTCCTTTTACCAGAAGATTTCCGAAAAAGAGAAGTATTGCTGTTCCAAATAATATGAAAAGAAAATCCATAGTTAAAATCAAAGTTCAAAAATATACTTTTTGTAATGTATTTTTATTAAAATGAGTGATTTTGTTCAAATATTTTTCATACCTCAACACTATTTAAAATCGTCTTTAAAGCAACCTAAGAATATAAATACGTCTTATTGACATTACTGAAATAACGATATAATAGTAAACGAGCAAAAATTATAGTCGATGAACAAAAAAATCATTTTATTTTTCATTATTTTATCAATGAATGTAAATTGTTTATTCTCACAGTCTAAATCAGCTTTATTTATTGGCAATTCATACACATATGGCAATGGACTTCCTGAGATGTTGCAGCAGATTACAATTTCAATGGGAGATGAACTAGAAGTAGAATCAAACGCTCAAGGTGGAGCTACACTGCAGTGGCATTCTACTAGTTCTGTAAGTTTAAATTTAATTTCATCTCGTGATTGGGACTTTGTTATTTTACAGGAACAAAGTCAGAGGCCATCATTTCCTCCTGCACAGGTAGCAGTTGAAGTTTATCCTTTTGCTGAAATATTAGTTGATTCAATCTATTCTAATAATGTATGTACAAAGCCTGTTTTTTTTATGACTTGGGGATACCGAAATGGAGATGTTAATAACTGTCAGCATTATCCTCCTTTATGTACATACGAAGGGCAACAGTGGAGGTTAAGACAGTCATACGTCGAAATGGCAGAAGCCCATAATGCATGGGTAGCACCATGCGGAATGGCATTTAAAAAAGTACGAGACAATCATCCGGAAATTGATTTATACCAAGCTGATAATTCCCATCCTTCTTTGTTTGGATCTTATTTGGCAGCATGTACTTTCTATTCAAGCCTTTTTCATAAACCTGCTTTTGGGGCATACTTCCCTACGGGAATTAGTGAAAATCAGGCAAACATCCTGCAAAATGCTGCATGGACGGTTGTAAATGATAGTATAGAAGTTTGGAATATTGATACAACAAAGTTATATGTAGGTTATGAAGCAATGTTGTTGCAGAAGAATATTTCCATTGAGTTTGTGAATTATTCTTTTAATGCAGATTCTTGTTTCTGGGACTTTGGAGATGGAAACTCCCTAATGCATTATCCAGATGATTATGGTTTTTTTGAGAATATTGAGTATTCTTATGAGAATGAGGGAGTGTATAATGTTTGTCTGACTGCATATAGATTTTGTGATTACAAAAAAATGTGCGCAGAACATAATTTTAATTTCTCACAGATAAGTCATATAAATATAGAAGGCTATCAAGTCTTTCCAAACCCTGTAGAAAATGGATTACTTTTTATTAGTTCTGATTTGCATTATCCATATCAGATAATATCAATGGACGGCAGAATTATTGCAGAATACAACATGCCAATTTCAAGTATTTGTGTTAAAGGTTATTCTCCTGGAATATATATATTATTCTCCGAAAATTCATCAATTAAGTTTATTGTAAAATAGTTTTCTGATCCGTAGGCATATTAACGAAATACCAGATTTTTAATAAATTCTCTTGTCAATATAAAAACAGAGAGATAAGTTGCATTTGCTGTTTAAATCTAAGTTTCAAGAAAAATCATTATTCTAATAATAATTTTAGCAATTTTTCTTAGTTTTACAAACTAAAATTTGTTGAGATGAATACTATTGAAGCAGAAGGAATATATAAAAAGTATGCAAATCATTTGGCTCTTGATAATGTCAGTCTTAGCGTTCCTGAGGGATGTATTTATGGACTTTTGGGTCCTAATGGTGCTGGAAAAACAACATTTATCAGAATCATAAATCAAATTACAGCCCCGGATCAGGGAACCATATTAATTAATGGAGATAAGCTAAGTTCAAGACATATTTCAGCTATTGGTTATTTGCCAGAAGAGAGAGGCTTGTATAAGAAAATGAAAGTTGGTGAACAGTCTTTATATTTGGCTCAACTTAAAGGAATGAAAAGATTAGATGCCCTAAAAAAACTTAAGTTTTGGTTTGAAAAATTTCAAATTGAAACTTGGTGGAACAAAAAGGTAGAAGAGCTGAGTAAAGGAATGCAACAAAAAATCCAGTTTATTATAACCATTTTACACGAACCCAAACTTTTAATTTTTGATGAACCATTTAGTGGTTTCGATCCAATCAATGCCAATCTTTTAAAGCAAGAAATTCTTGAACTAAAAAGGAGAGGTGCAACTATAATCTTTTCAACCCATAATATGTCTTCAGTTGAGGAGGTTTGTGATCATATAGCATTAATTAATAACTCAAAAAAGATTCTTGAAGGTCATATTTCTGACGTTAGAAAAGAACATTCTTCCGATATTTATGAAGTTAATTATGAAGGATACTTTAATAAACTCGGAACAACGCTTACCGCAGACTATAAAATTATTGAACTTAGTGAAACAAAAAATGGAGGATATATTAAGGTTGAAATGATTAACAAGGATATTGGCTCTGGAGATTTAATCCGCAGATTATCAGATTTTGGAAATATTGTAGGATTTAGTAAACATTATATGAGCATGAATGAAATATTCATTAAGGTGGTAGAAGAAACCAATGGTATTAATAAACTGAATCAGTAAGTATGAGTAAAGTTGGTATTATAATAAAGCGAGAGTATTTAACAAGGGTAAAGAAAGCTTCTTTTGTAGTGATGACTATTCTTGGACCTATACTGTTCGCAGGATTAATGATTGCTCCTGTAGTTTTGATGAAACTCGAAGGCGATGAGTTTAAAAAAATTGCTGTTATTGATGAGACTAGAATTTTTCATGATGCGCTCAAAGACACAGAGTTCATTCAGTTTGATTTTATTTCCGACAAATATTATAGCCCTGGTGCCGAAGATTATAATTTATCGAAAGCAAAAGATGATCTAAAAGACTCAGATTATTTCTCATTAGTTTTTATTCCAAGAACTGTTGTATATAGTGGTTCAGGGGTACTGCAGATGTTTTCTTATCGACAGCCAAATATGGGAGTGAGAATGCATATCGCAAATGGCATAGAAAAGCACCTTGAAGAAATCAAAATGGAAGAAAAAGGTCAAGACTATGGAATTTCTACTGATGATATGAGGAAAATTCTCAAAGCAGTTAATACAAAAATATTTGTTCAAACAATTACACTTGATAAAGATGGGGGAGAAAAAGAAACTTCTACTGAGGTGGCAATGATTCTTGGATATATTTGCGGTTTTCTGATATATCTCTTTGTTTTTATGTATGGCTCACAAGTTATGAGAGGAGTAATTGAGGAAAAAACAAACAGAATTGTTGAAGTTATTGTTTCTTCGGTAAAACCCTTTCAGCTGATGCTAGGGAAAATCATTGGAGTAGCTCTAGTTGGTTTTACTCAGTTTATTTTATGGGTAATTCTTACTTTTGGTTTAGTAACAGCTGCTCAGTCAATATTAATTGGAGATATGGATGTTTCACAATTTAATCCTGTATCAATGGAAGTTGGTTCGGAACTTTTAGTAGACCAAAATGTTGAAAGTGAACAAGCAATGAAATTTGAAGGAATCTTTAATTCCATTAGTGCGATTAATTTCACACTTGTGATTTCAATGTTTTTGTTTTATTTTATAGGAGGCTATTTATTATATGCGGCAATGTTTGCTGCTGTTGGGTCTGCTGTTGATAATGAAACTGATACACAGCAGTTTATGTTGCCAATTTCACTGCCTCTTATCTTAGGAATAATTGTTATGATGTCAACAATAAATAATCCCGGAGGAAGTCTTTCTTATTGGTTTTCCATTATTCCTTTCACATCTCCTATTGTGATGATGGTAAGGGTTCCTTTTGGAGTACCTGTTGCAGACGTTATTATTTCTATGTCATTGCTAATTATCTCTTTTGTATTGATGACATGGCTTGCAGCAAAAGTTTACAGAACAGGGATTTTAATGTATGGAAAAAAAGTTAATTACAAAGAACTTTGGAAGTGGATAAAATATAACAATTAAAAGAATTGAAATTAGCATCAATAGATATAGGAACTAATACCTGCAATATGTTAATTGCAGACATACATCCTGATAGAAAAATTAATGTTATTCGTAAAGAAAAAAGACCAGTAAAGTTCATAGATAGCCAATATCATAATAATACTATTTCTGATGCGGCAATTAAACGTTGTATTAATGCCTTATCTGAATATCTTGTAATAGCAAATGAAAATAAGGTCACAAAAATAATAACTACTACAACCAGCGGAATTCGAAGTGCTGTAAACCGCGATGATATTATAAAGATGATATTATTGGAAACGGGAATTAATGTAGAGGTAATAGACGGACAGGAAGAGGCACGTTTGGTGTATGAAGGAGTTAAAAATGCTGTTCCAATCAATAATGAAATGGTATTAATCGTTGATATTGGAGGAGGTAGTATAGAGTTTATAATATGTAATGATAAAGGACCTATATGGAAAAATAGTTATAATTTGGGAGTAGCTAGATTATTGCAGCAGTTTATGCCTCAGGATCCTTTAACAAATGAGAATATAAGAGATTTACATGCATTTTTTGATAGAAATTTGACAGAAGTCTTTATTGCGGCAAAAGAACTGCAGGTGGTAAAATTGATTGGATCCTCAGGTTCTTTTGATACATTTAGAAATCTTGCGATTTGTGCAGATCCTAATCACATTCCATTTGAAACAAACTCGTTTTTTGAAATTTCAAAACAAACATTTCTCGAGATTTACCAAAAACTAACTACTTATAATATTTTTCAGAGATTGGAAATGAAAGGAATGGAGCCAATAAGAGTAGAAATGATTCCTGTTTCTGCGGTTCTAACAGATTATATTCTCCAGAAAATTGATGTTTCATATTTTTATCAATCGGATTATGCAGTAAAAGAGGGTCTAATTTTTGATTATTACGACAAGATTAACAAAAATACACTAATATGAAAAAAATATTTTTATTCGGTATATCAGTTTTGTTTATTCTCAGCAGTGGATGGACTCAAAATGAAAAAAGTTTTAATGTCGCATGTATCGCGTTTTATAATGTTGAGAATCTATTTGATACAATAAATTCACCCGGAATCAATGATGTCGAATATACACCTGAAGCTGCAAAGCAATGGAACACAGAAAGATATTTTAATAAAATTGACAGACTTGCAGAGGTAATATCAAAAATCGGAGTAGAACTAACCGGTTCGTCACCGGCAATTGTTGGTCTTTGTGAGGTCGAAAATGCAGAAGTATTGAAAGATTTGGTTGCTGACTATCAGATAAGTGATTATAATTATCAGATAGTACATATACCCGGTCCAGATAGGCGTGGAGTTGATTGCGCTTTAATTTATAGACCTGAGTTTTTTACTGTTCAGAGAGCAGTTTCTTATAGATTGAAAACAGAAATTCCTGATTTTATTACTCGTGATCAATTAGTTGTTACAGGTCTTTTTCAAGGAGAGGAAATGACTTTTATTGTATTACATTATCCCTCGAGAAGAGGAGGAGAAAAAGCATCTAGACCGCGAAGAGCCGAAGCAGCAGACCTTACCAGACATATTGTCGATTCAATACTTAATCAAAACGCAGACGCTAAAATTATAGTCATGGGAGATCTAAATGATGACCCAACTGATCCAAGTGTATTAAAACATCTTAACTCTACAGGAAAAAAAGCAAATGTTAAAGAAAAAGTTCTTTTTAATCCAATGTTTGACCTACATAAGCAGGGAATAGGTTCGCTGGCATATCGAGATCAATGGAATTTATTCGATCAGATATTGCTTTCTGCATCTTTTTTACACGAAAGCAAAGATTCATACCGTTTTTATAAAGCGTTTATATTTAATAAGCCTTTTTTAGGTCAGCAGGAAGGACGTTTTAAAAATTATCCATTCCGTACATATGTGGGAGACACATTTATAGGAGGTTATTCAGATCATTTTCCTGCCTACATTTTTTTAATTAGGGATGCAAAATAAGATTTATAAATAATATTTTATTTTTATGACTACACAGAATGAAGAAGTAAAGGATATAAAGCAAATAGATAAAATAAAAACAAATTATCCTGCATTAACTGTTTTAATTACGGTTTTTTTCTTTTGGGGTTTTATTGCTGCCGGAAATTCTGTGTTTATCCCATTTTGCAAACACTATTTTTTATTAGACCAGTTTCAGAGTCAGCTAATTGATTTTGCCTTTTATTTGGCGTATTACCTTGGAGCATTAGGTTTGTTCGCTTATGGAGCTTTTGGAGGAAAAGACCTGATAGCAAAGCTTGGTTATAAACGCTCAATTATTTATGGGTTATTATTTTCTGCTCTTGGAGCTGCAGCAATGATTTATGCTGTTAATATTAATACGTTTACAGGAATGTTAGCAGGCTTATTTATTGTTGCCTTGGGCTTTTCGATACAACAAACTGCCGCACAGCCATTTGCTATTAGTCTCGGAGATCCTGCAACTGGTGCAGGGAGAATAAACCTTGGAGGAGGAGTAAATTCTTTTGGAACAGCCATAGGTCCAATTATAGTTGCTATTGCATTGTTTGGATCAACTGCGCCAATAACCGATGACAAAATTGCATCACTCGGTTTGGATAAGGTAATTGTATTATATTCTGCTGTTGGAATACTATTCATTTTGGCTGCCGCCTTATTCTTCTTTTCAAAAAAAGTACCTGCAGGAATATCTACTGAAAAAACTGAAAAATCCCATAAGGCGTTGTATGCATTACTTGCAATGACCGTTTTACTGATTTTTATGTTTGTGCCGGTATTTCAGACATATGCTGAAGATCTTACAGGGCTTGGTAGAGAAGCACTACTAAAAATTGAGAAATATAGGCTAGCTTGGTTGATAGGAGCTCTTGCGATAGTTGTAATTTCATTATTAGGTATAAAAATGATATCTGGGCGCAATCCGGTAGGCTGGGGAGCAATGAAATATCCTCAACTAGTATTGGGAATGTTGGCAATATTTGTTTATGTAGGGGTTGAAGTCGCTATTGTCAGTAATTTTGGAGAACTGCTTCATAAACCGGCATTTGGGGGATATAAGGCAAGTGAGGTTGCCCCGTTTATTTCGATGTATTGGGGAAGTTTAATGATTGGTCGTTGGACAGGCTCCCTAGCTGCTTTTGATCTAAAACACGGGATAAAAAAAGTCTTATTGATAATTGTTCCGCTAATTGCATTTTGTGTTGTTCTTGCTGTAAATGCAATTTCAAATTATGATATTAAGCCTTTAGTTTATTATGTAGTGTTAGTTTTAGTTCAAATTGCAGCATTTCTTTATACAAAAAATAAACCTGCAAAAACACTTATGATTTTTGGTTTATTGGGAATGTTAATGATGATTATTGGAATTTTTACTGAAGGAAAGATTGCCGTATATGCATTTATGAGCGGTGGTTTGTTTTGTTCAATAATGTGGCCTGCAATTTTTAATTTGTCTTTAGCTGGACTAGGAAAATATACAACCCAAGGTTCTGCATTTCTAGTGATGATGATTTTGGGAGGTGCGGTATTACCTCCAATTCAAGGGAAGATAGCAGATTTTCTTCAAACAGGCTCTGAGATTGACGGATTTGGAATCCATCAGTCATATTGGCTTGCAGTAGTAGCCTTTGCGTACATTGCTTTTTTTGCTTATTATGTAAGGAAGATACTACAAAAGCAAGGTATTGATTATGATAGTAAGGTTTAAAATATCGATTTTATGAATCTAAAAGGGAAGTACAAAGTCGGTATTGATATAGGTGGGACTAATTCTGTTCTTGGTGTTGTTGATGTATCTGGAAATATTCTTGCAGAATCTTCCATAAAAACAGCTCTTCATAATGATATAAATCTTTTTATCCAAGACCTCGATGATGAGTTAGAAAAAATGCTTGAAGGTGTTACGGCAATTTCAAATATTCAAGGAATTGGTATTGGCGCACCAAATGGCAATTTTTATACAGGTAATATAGAGTTCGCTCCAAATCTTCCTTGGAAAGGAGTTATACCTTTGGCAAAACTAATAGAGAATAAAACCGGTATTAAAACAGTTTTAACTAATGATGCCAATGCTGCTGCGATTGGAGAAATGATATATGGCAATGCACAGGGAGAAAAAGATTTTATTATGATTACTCTTGGTACAGGTGTCGGAAGTGGCATAGTCGCAAACGGACAACTAATTTATGGTCATGATGGATTTGCGGGAGAAATTGGACATACAATATATGATCCGAATGGAAGAGAATGTGGTTGTGGTAGAAAAGGTTGTCTAGAAACATACGCATCTGCTGGAGGAATTGTTGCAACCGCCAAAGAATTGCTTGCAAAAAATTCAAATAAATCTGTTCTTAGAGAGATTAGTCTAGAAGATTTAAGTGCTAAGAATATTGCTTTTGCTGCAGAAAATGGAGATGAAACTGCTATTGAAGTTTATGATTTAACTGCTAAGATACTTGGAATTAAACTTGCAGATAGTATCGCACATACATCTCCCGCCACAATATATATTTTTGGAGGAGTTGCTAATGCAGGAGATATTTTACTAAAGCCTCTTGAAAAATATATGAACCAATATGTTTTGGAAATTTATAGGAACAAAGTTCAATTGAAATTATCTGGGCTAACACAAGGGAAAGCCGCAATATTAGGAGCAGCTGCACTAGTTAGTACTGTCTAATTGATATATTATTCTGTTACAGGACTTGTTGGAGGAGCAGTTTGTTCAATCTTAGGAGCAGCTTTTTCGTTTTTTGGAATTGTAAAACTTGCCATAAGACAAAATGCAAATAATGCAATTGCTAAAGTCCATGTCGCTTTTTCCAAAAAATCTGCAGTTTTACGAACTCCCATAATTTGATTTCCTTGTCCGAAATTCGAAGCTAATCCTCCACCCTTGCTGTTTTGAACTAAAACAATTAGAATTAGCAGAACTGCTGTAATAACTATAAGTATTGAAAAAAAGATATACATAATTAATTATTTTGTTTGTTTATTAATTCTTTAACTTTTTTAATTTGGCTTGCAAAGTAAACACTTTTTTCCGGATATTTCAAAAATAATTTTTCATATGTTAATAATGCCTTATCGTAATGAGCTTGATTAATATAAATTTTTGCAAGCGTTTCGGAGAAGAATTCTTCTTGTTCAGGCATTGTAAAGTCATGATTATCAATAGAATTAACTTCAGGTTTATTCCTAGCAACTATTGGCTTATTTTCTTCGATAAATTTATCTATAAGTGAGATTTTTTTTGATTTTTTTATCCCTTTTTTAATCGGTATTAACATTATTTCAGACTCAAGTAATGAATTATTTTCCGGAGTTCTTTCATAATCAAACAAAATAGCTTTATTAGGTTTAATTTTTAAATTGAAAAACAAATCAGCATCAATTAATTCTTCATTATCTGTGTTAATTTCATCTTTTTCTGTTGGTGAGAGTTCCTCAGCATGTTTACTATCATCGTAATCAATTACGGTTTTTTGACTGCTATTATTTTCATTTTTAAACTTCTCTTCAATCAGGTCTAATAAACTTTTTTTCTGTTTAGCTTTACCTATTTCTGATTTTTTCTGATTCTTCTCTTTTTGTATTTCTTCAGTTTTAGATATTTCTTCGTTAATTTCAAATATATCCTCTGTATGAATATCTTTATTATCTATTATTGTTGTTTCAGTAATATGTAATCTAGGGCTTAAATCTGTAGTTGGAGTTTTGCTTGTATCAATTGTTTTGTCTTTATTGATTTCGTCCAATCTTGCTTGGATAATGTCTTTTAATTCTTGTTTATTCTCAAATTCATTTATTGAAGACTGTTCAACTTGTAATCCCTTTATCTTTTTTAGAATTATTTCAGATATATGAGAATCGTTATGTGTTTTTGAATCAGATGTTTCTGATATTTGTGAAGAATCAGAATCTTCAGTTTCTTGATTTTTCAGAAAACTATTATCTTCAGTATTTGTTATTGGTTTTTCTTTGTTTGAATCATTTATAACTTCAGTAGCTTCTTCTTTTTTTGTTATAGACTCAATATTTTTTAGAATAATCTCGGAAATGTGTTCTTTTTCTTCAGTTACTGTTATTATATGTTCTTCTTCTGCATCTTGAATATTTATAGACACAGAATCATAATTTTCTTCTTTAATAATACTGCCCCCATTTTGAATATTTTCTATAGTGTCTTCCGAAATAGGTTTAGGACTAATTTCTTTATTATCTGTAAACTCTAAATTATCATTTATGTCAGTAGTGGAACTCTCAGTTTCAGAATTTTCAAATGGTTCAAGATTGTGAGAACCTAAACTTATTTTATTATCATTTTCTGAAATAGTAATTTTTCCATTAATAAGATCGAATAAGACATTTCTGTCAGGGGCATAAATTGCAGAAAGTTTCAATTGTGATTCAAATCTAATGTCATTAAGATTATGAAGGTTTTTTACATATAGCATTCTGTATGTACCGAAATATGGATATTCCACAAGCAAATCTTTAATATTTGCGAGGCTATCTTCATTAAGTCCTTCCGGATTATTAAGATAGTCTATGTAAATGTCCTTATTCATAATATTTACCAATTTGCGACAGATCTTATAAAAATATCTTCAGTGATTTGATCCACTATTTCCTTGATCATTTCATTTTCAACAGCATTAAGACTAATATTACTTTCAAAGTCCGCAAATCTTGAGAAATTAGTATCAAAGTTTTTTGATGCGTCTAAAGAGTTAGTAAATTTTACCCTAATTGTGATTGTCAGCCTATTTAAAGCCGCCCTCTCATCTCCTGTAAATGCCTGAGGGCTAACTCTATAATTTGTAATTTCACCTTCAAAACCAAGATGTCCGTCTCTACTCACCAATTCCAAACTTGTTTGAGAAAGAAATCTGTCTTTTAATGCTTCTGTAAAAACATTACTTAAAGTGGGTTGAACTAAAGGTGCTCTATTTTCGAAAAAATCCACAGAGAAACTTTTTACATCTGCTGAAATATCCGCCCCTGTAAAGGAATAACCGCCTTTACATGACCCCGCAAATATCGAAATTGCAATAATTATTAAAAACTTGAAATACTTTATAATCATTTTTTAATATTGTATTCTTTAATTTTTCGGTATAGAGTTCTCTCTGAAATACCAAGTTCTTTCGCAGCAGATTTTCTTTTCGAATTATGCTTCTCTAGAACCTTTGTTATCAGTTCTTTTTCCTGGTCAGATAATGAAAAACTCTCTTCGATAACTTCATTGCTTTCTTCAATAGTATCATTATCATGCCTATGAATAACTGATGACTCGTCAACTTGATTTACAAATACATCTTTTTCAAAATCACTATAAGTTGTCGGTTGAATAATTTTTGTGTTAATATCTTCAAGATTTACTTGAGGATTTTGTTTGATAATCAGATTAATAAGTTTTTTGAGTTCATTAACATCTTTCTTCATATCAAAAAGCACCTGATATAAGATCTCTCTTTCCGACATATAGTCATCTCTGAATTCATCTTTATAGATTACAGGCAAATTTGGAATTTCTGCTCCGCTTATATATTTTTTTAAAGTTAGTGAAGTTATTTTTCGTTCTTCTTCAATAATCGAAATCTGTTCTGTTATATTTTTAAGTTGTCTAATATTCCCTGGCCAACGATAATTATTTAGTAATTCGACCGCATCTTCAGTTAATTCAAGTTTTGGCATTCTATATTTTTCAGAAAAGTCAACAGCAAACTTTCTGAATAGCAAATGTATATCCTCTTTCCTTTCTCTTAGTGGAGGCATAATAATTGGGACAGTATTTAATCTGTAATACAAATCTTCGCGAAATTTACCTTTAGAAATATACTCAGGCAAATTTATATTTGTTGCTGCAACAACTCTAACATTTGTCTTCTGAACCTTCGATGACCCTACTCTTATAAATTCACCCGATTCTAATACTCGAAGCAATCTAACCTGTGTTGATAAAGGTAACTCTGAAACTTCATCAAGGAAGATTGTTCCATTATCTGCTTCTTCAAAATAACCCTTTCTGTCGGCATGTGCACTTGTAAAAGAGCCTTTTATATGTCCAAATAATTCTGAATCAATCGTTCCTTCAGGAATTGCACCACAGTTAACTGCAATATATGTACTATGTTTTCTAATACTTTGAGAATGAATTATTTGAGGAATTCTTTCTTTGCCAACCCCACTTTCTCCGCTTATAAGCACAGATAAATCAGTTGGAGCAACCTGTAAAGCAATATTTAGTGCCCTTTGTAATCCGGCAGAATTGCCAATTATTTCAAACCTGTTTTTAATAGTTTGCAAATCCATAGTCTGAATAAAATCAAAACACAAATTTAATAAGTTTCTGAAAATTAAGCATTATAAAATACCTATAAAAAAATATTAAATTGATAAAAGCAATAATTTACAAGCATTTCATTGTAAATTTATTTTTAATCCAGCCATTGTTCGACCAAAATATAGATTGTCATTTAGGCTTTTTTATGGAATAGCCTGTTTTAAGTAAATTCTGAGGTAATAGTATATCGTCAAGAATATTTTTGTCAATAATTTTCAATTCACTATTTGCTTCATAAATATTGCAGTTGTTTTCTTTCATATACACAGCAAGCTCTGTTGCTTTATGATAACCGGCGATTGGAATTATTGCAGTAGTAATACCGGGACTTTTTAATAAGATGTCTGACGAAGTTTCTTCTTTTACATCAAGATTTTTAAGGAGGTGTTCACTAAGGCTTTGGTTTGCAGAGATAAGCAAAGAAATGGTTTCAAGTATTGCGTTTCCAATAATAGGCATATACGCGTTTAACTCAAGACACGATTGCCCGGCCAAACTAGAAATGAGCATGTCATTTGAATATACTTTGTGTACAATGCTTATAACATATTCAGGAATTACCGGATTAACTTTTCCTGGCATTATTGAACTTCCTGTTTGGCGTGCGGGTATGACTAGGCTTTCCTTAGAAATATCCGCAGAAAGAAGTCGGATATCTCCGGCAATTTTTTCTAGATTGACAGCATGTGCTTTTAAACTCGCATGAACTTCAACAAATGAATCCTGATTAACGGTTGTGTCTGCCATGTTTTCGCTACGAGTTAAAGGCAAACCAGTAATCTGACTCAAAATCTTTGAAGTTTCCATTATGAAGAATCTTGGAATAGCAATGCCTGAACCGGTGGCTCCTCCACCAAGATTAATCAATTTTATTCTTTCAAGACATTTTGAAACTCTCCACCAGTCTCTCGAAAGAGCATCTGAGTAAGTGCTGAATAGCACACCGTAAGATGACGGCAGAGCTCCCTGCATTTGAGTATAGCTAAGTCTTAAAACATTTCTAAATTTACTTTCGCATTTTTCTGTTTGATTTCGAGTGTTGTTTATGTAATCTTCTAGCTGTAAAAGTTTTTTCATTACAGCAAGTTTTAGTGAGGTGGGAACAACGTCATTTGTCGACTGGAATACGTTAGCATTCAATATCGGATCAATAATACTGTAATCTCCTGGTTTTCGGTTTATTATCTGAAGCGCCCTGTTTGTAATGATTTCATTAACATTCATGTTAATACTAGTTCCAGCACCTCCTTGAATTGCAGGAGTAATAAAAAAATGAAAATGTTTACCTTCTGAAACTTCAAATGCTGCATCCTTCAATGCGGCAATTATGTAGTCGTCAAAAAACTGAATTATTGTTTCATTTTCTTTGAGATTGTTTTGTGCTGTTTGTTTAAACTTTTCATAGCTGATATAGCAAGCGTATTTTACTAAACCCATCGCCTCATACCATTCTTTGGGAAATAGCGATTGATTTTTAAAATTTTCCTCTGCTCTTACAGCATTTATACCGTAAAGCGCATCTTCGGGAATTAGAATTTCTCCTAGAAAGTCTTTCTCTTTTCTCATGGTTTTATAGTGGTCTTACATAGGCTTTAACATCTTCCCTAGTGATTGTAGCTCCAGATAGTATTACAAGTCTTTCAACGACATTTCGAAGTTCTCGGATATTACCGCGCCAGTTAACAGATTTAAGCTCTTCTAAGGCTTCATCATTGATTTGCTTACATGCGATAGCTTGCTCTTCACATGTTTGGTCTATAAAAAACTTGGTTAATAAGGGAATATCCTCTCGTCTTTCATTAAGAGTAGGGACGTGAATTAAAATTACACTTAACCTGTGATATAAGTCTTCACGAAAATTATTTCTTGCAATTTCATCACTCATATTTTTATTTGTTGCTGCTAAAACCCTTACATTCACATCAATATCTTTATCGCTTCCAACTCTATTGATTTTGTTCTCTTGAAGGGCTCTCAAAACTTTTGCCTGAGCAGATAAACTCATATCTCCAATTTCATCTAGAAAGATTGTTCCTCCATCTGCTTGTTCAAATTTACCTTTTCTTTGTTTAATTGCTGAGGTAAATGCACCCTTTTCATGTCCAAATAATTCACTTTCAATCAGTTCAGAGGGAATTGCTGCACAGTTTACTTCAATAAATGGAGCTTTATTTCTATTGCTTTTTTCATGAAGCCATCTTGCAACAACTTCTTTCCCAGTACCGTTCTCGCCTGTAATAAGGACTCTGGCATCAGTTCCTGCAACCTTTTCAATCATATCTTTCACTTTTTGTATTGCAGGAGATTCCCCTATCATTTGATATTTAGAGTTTATCTTTGTTTTGAGACTTTTAGTTTCAATAATTAGACTCGACTTATCAAGTGCATTTCTCAGTGTAACCATTATTCTGTTTAAATCTAAAGGCTTCTCAATAAAATCAAAAGCACCTTTTTTTATAGCCTCCACAGCTGTCTCAATATTACCATGTCCGGAAATCATTACAACAGGAGTTTCAGGAGTAATTTCTTGAATCTTACCAAGAACCTCAATTCCATCCATTTGTGGCATTTTTATATCACAAAATATTATATCATACGTGTTACTGCTAATAAAATCAATAGCTTCTTTGCCATTGGCAGCTAAATCAACATTATGGTTTTCGTATGATAAAATGTCCTTTAGAGTATTTCTTATACTTCTTTCATCATCAGTTACAAGAATATTTGCCATATTATATTATGTTAAATTTATCTGCAAATTTAATTGTTTTAGTGGATGAATTCTAATTTTTGATTCAAAATATAAGCATAGAAACAGAAATCATCATTTTTATTCAAAGTTTATATAAAAGCTATTTTGCAATCAATATTTCTTGCTCTTAACTATTTTGCCATTGAAAAAGTTTTAACCCAAAAATTTAATAGGGTTTCTATCATAAAGTTAATTGATTTAATATTTTTGTATTTTACTAGCATTTAATGAGAATGAAAAAATGTTTTTCAATAATATTGATTTTGGTTTTTGCACAAAACTTGATGTTTTGTCAGAGTTCAGGTCAATATTGGCAGAATAAATCGTTAAGCTTATCTCATTACTATGGATATCTGATTCCTGAGTATTCATACCACCACTTACAGGCAACTGAGGCGATAAATGGATTTAGCATTGGTTTTGGCAAAACATCTTCAGGTAACGATTTTTGGCAAAGATTGTACAACTATCCTGTCTCCGGTTTATGTTTATTTCATTCAGGTCTTTCAAATGCAGAATTATATGGACATCAAACGGCAATCTTTGCTTATACAGGGAGCGAGTTTCTGAGTGATAAGAAACTGCAATTACCATGGCAGTTTGGACTTGGAATGAATTATGTTAGTAAAAGATTCGACTTTCAAGACAACTATCATAATATTGGAGTCGGTTCAAATTTAAATGTGTATTTCAGAGGTTCCTTCGGGTGGAGTTTTATGATTTTTGAGATTTTTCGGTTTACACAATCACTCGTATTTCACCATTTGTCAAATGCAAATATGAATGAACCAAACATAGGACTTAACTGGTTAACAGTATCTAACACAATTGCTTTTTACCCAAAAGGAAAATCAGTCAGATTAATTACAGATGTGCCGGATTTTAAAAAAGCCGTTGAACATTTTATATTTCTTAATGGCGGACTAAAACATACTGTTAGCTTCGAGCCATATAAATATATGACTGGCTCGCTTTCTTATGTAGCAGAATTAGGGATTAGTCACATGGTGAGTTTAAGCCTTGGAGCAGATTTGTTTTTCGACTCATCAGTGGAAGAGGAAATGATAGCGAAAGGAATTGAGTTTGAGCATTATTTTGCATGGCACAGTGGGGTCCATGTAGGTTTAAAAATGAATTACAATAAATTGGGTGTTGGAATTCAACAAGGGATATATGTTGGACTATTGGAACACCTTAATAATAATAAAATGTATAACAGAGCCTTCGCTCAATGGCGTTTTAATGATTGGTTTACTGCAATGATTGCATTAAAATCGCACTTGCACATTCTCGATCATGTTGAAATTGGTATAGGTTATAGATTATTTAAATCAAATTGCAGAGAATGATAAAGAACTACCTAAATTGCATAATTCTGACTTCCTTTATGATCATGGCGTTTTTGTCATGCGAAAAATCAGGCGTTAGCGATTGTTTTCAGTCGGCAGGTAAAACCATAGAGTTTGAGGCTGATCTTCCTGAATTTGATACAATTACTCTTGATGATGTCTTTGACGTCTTTTTAATACAAGACACTGTTAATAAAATGATTATTACAGGAGGTGAGAATATCGTAAATAATGTAGAATATTTGATAATCAACAATAATCTAATTTTAAATAATCAATCTGTTTGCACTTGGACAAAACCAGCTAATAATAAGGTCCATTTGTATATACATTTTAAATCATTGAGTCGGATAGTTTTAAACAAATCCTGCAAAATACGCTCGATTAATGAGATTGAAGGGATAAAATTTGGTATTATTATGAAGGATAAATATCAGGATGTGAACATCAAAGCTAATGTAAATGACTTTTATTTCTGGAATAATTCTTCATGTGGTGGCGAAATTATTATAGCTGGTTCATGTCATCAATTGTCTTTCTGGAGTACCAATCTTATAAGGATAAATGCTTTGGATTTTCAATCTAATAATGTATTTATTCATAGCAGATCAATGAATGATATTTTCATTAATGTTCACGAGAAACTTGAATGCACCATCCTTAATAAAGGCAATGTGTACTATCTCGGGAGTCCAGAAGAAATAGTTTTAAACGTAATCGGAACAGGAAGGTTGATAAAACTATAATTGCCTGAAAATGTTAAAACAATCTTGTTATAAGTCTATATCAGATTAAATTTGTTTTTTTTCAAAAAAAATGTACAGAAAAATTATTTTGTATTATTAATTGTTTTATCTTTGACCAAACGTTCAGTCAAAAATAGTTGTATGCATAAATAAGTTACTTAATGGATTTGATCGTTTATATTTTTATCAATTATTTAGATAGCTGTATTTTTTTAGTGTAAAGAAATCGAAAATGAAATATCAGGGCTTATCCGAAGAACAAGTAATTAAAAATAGGGAAGAATTTGGAACTAATATAATCAGTCCTCCTGACAAAGTTCCATTGTGGAAATTATTTCTTGAAAAGTTTAATGATCCAATAATTAGAATTCTTCTAATTGCAGCTCTCTTATCTTTGGTTATTTCGTTTGTTCACATGGAATTTATTGAAACCATAGGTATTTTTTCTGCTATTATCCTTGCTACCGGTATTGCTTTTTGGTTTGATTTAGATGCAAGCCGAAAATTTGATATTCTTAATAAAGTTAATGATGATGTGAAATACAAGCTTGTCAGAGAAGGTCACATCATTGAAATAGCAAAAAAGGATATAGTAAAGGGAGACGTAGTTATTCTCGAAACAGGGGAAGAATTACCTGCTGACGGACTGCTTCTTGAGGCTGTTTCTCTACAAATAGATGAGTCTAGTCTGACAGGTGAAAGCTTAATAACTAAGACTACCGACCCATCCAAGTTCAAGAACGACGCAACTTATCCATCCAATATGGTAATGAAAGGCTCAACAATAATGGATGGTCATTGCATAATAGAAGTAGTTGCGGTAGGAGATAATACAGATTATGGAAAACTTGCCAAAAGTGCAGCAGAAATAAGTGGAGAACAAACTCCTCTGAATCTTCAATTAGACAAACTTGCCCGGTTTATTGGAATCGTTGGTTTTTCCGTAGCTATTTTTACTTTTGTTATATTATTCAGCAAGGACTTTATTTTCGGCGATATTCAGTATGGATTTAATCAGATGTACCTTATAATATCTGTTTTATTAAGCGTAATGATATTGTTGGCAAAAATTTGGTTACCAGTAATTTATGACGTTTTTGAACTGTTAGGAAAAAAAGGGCGATTTATTAAAGATTTGTCAACAAAGAAGGGGTTATTTTGGCTTGGCTTTGCTATTTTATTCCTTGCTATATCATTTGCTATAGGCTATTTAATAGGCATAAATGCGTTTGAAAATGAAGCTTGGCTTTCTCTTAAGGCTGCCGGCAAAATATTACAGTTTTTTATGATTGCGGTGACAATTATTGTCGTTGCTGTACCAGAAGGATTACCAATGAGTGTAACTTTGAGTCTTGCAATGAGCATGCGAAGAATGCTGAAAAGTAATAATCTTGTAAGACGGATGCATGCTTGCGAAACTATGGGCTCAGCAACAGTTATATGCACTGATAAAACAGGCACTCTTACTATGAATCAAATGAGAGTAAACGACACAAGCTTTTGTGATTTGGTTCATCAAAACCTTGATAATAATGAGGCAGGCTCACTTGTAAAGGAAAATATTTCAGTTAATTCAACCGCATATCTTGATATAAATGATAAATCAGAAATCTTACTACTGGGGAATCCTACTGAAGCCGCATTACTATTATGGTTGCATCAAAAAAATATTGACTATTTACAGATACGGGAAAGTAGTGAAATAGTAGGACAGCTTACATTTTCGACGGAGCGAAAGTACATGGCAACAATTGTAGATTCTACTATAGTCGGAAAAAGAGTATTATATGTTAAAGGTGCTCCAGAAATTATTTTAGATAAATGCTCCAAGATTAGATGTGGCGACGAATATAAACCAGTAGATGATTTAAAGAGTAAAATTGAAGATTTACTATTGCAATACAATAGCAAGGCTATGAGAACACTGGCATTTGCTTATGAAATAATTGAAGATAATCTTTCTCGTTTTGAAAATGGAAAACTAAAAAACTCTAATCTAATTTTTCTAGGAGTGGCAGCTATATCTGATCCTGTTAGAGAAGATGTCCCAGACGCTGTAAAGAGGTGTATCGAAGCAGGAATCGAAGTTAAAATCGTAACTGGAGACACTAAAGCAACAGCAAAAGAAATTGGGAGACAAATTGGTATATGGAACGATGATACTAATAATAAGATTATTACAGGAGAAGATTTTGCTGAAATGTCAGATTCCAAAATAACAGAAATGCTAGGTGTATTAAAAATCCTTTGCAGAGCAAGACCTTCAGATAAACAAAGACTCGTTCAGTTATTACAAAAAAACGGAGAAATTGTTGCAGTTACTGGTGACGGAACAAATGATGCACCTGCTCTTAATTTTGCTCATGTAGGATTGTCAATGGGTTCCGGAACAGCAGTTGCAAAAGAGGCAAGTGACATAACTTTAATAGACGATTCCTTTAGCAGCATTACCTCTGCTGTGTTATGGGGAAGATCATTATATCAAAATATTCAGAGATTTATACTCTTTCAGTTAACAATAAATTTAACAGCTCTATTAGTTGTACTCATCGGATCATTGTTCGGATTTGAACTGCCACTAACTGTTACACAAATGTTATGGGTTAATCTCATCATGGACACATTTGCAGCAGGAGCCCTTGCATCATTACCACCCAATCAAATTGTAATGAAGAGTAAGCCCAGAAATAACAAAGACTTTATTATAAATCCTGCAATGAGGATTAATATTTTGTTTACAGGATTAAGTTTTGTGATAATAATGCTTTCATTATTGTTTTTATTTTCAAAAAATGGAGATGTAAACAGATATGAATTATCAGTCTTCTTTACTGTATTTGTTATGCTGCAGTTTTGGAATCTTTTTAATAGCAAAGCTTTTGCCTCTGGTAAATCAGCCTTTTCAAATTTAATTCAAAGTAAGGGTTTTCTTATAGTTCTTTTTGTAATTTTTATCGGACAAGTATTAATTGTTGAATTTGGCGGAGATGTATTTAGAACTGTACCAATAAAATTGAAAGACTGGGTTATCATTGTTTTGTCAACTTCAGTTGTATTATGGGTTGGCTATTGATTAGGCATCTTGGTAAGAAAAACATAGCATTAAGTGGTTCAACTAATTAACTTTATTATAAAATTAAAGTTTACTCTCCAACATTTTTTAATACATTTGTCAGAAATATAATATTATTGTTTTATGGTTAGAGTTAGATTTGCTCCAAGTCCAACTGGACCTTTACATATTGGAGGGGTTAGGACAGCACTTTTTAATTATTTGTTTGCAAAGCAAAACAAAGGAAAGCTAATTTTAAGAATTGAAGATACAGACCAAACAAGATTTGTCTCAGGAGCTGAGGAATACATTTGCGAGTCCTTAAAATGGTGTGGAATTATTTTTGACGAAGGGGTTCAGCAAGGAGGAGAATATGCACCATACAAACAGAGTGAAAGGCGAAGCATTTATACTGTGTATGCTAAAAAACTAATTGATAGTGGCAATGCATACCTTGCATTCGATACTCCGGATGAACTTGATGTTTTGAGAAAACAAGCTGAGTCTAATGCTGAAATGTTTGTTTATAATTATCAGTCACGTAAAAGCCTAAAAAACAGTATTTCTCTTGAACCTAATGAGCTTAAAAAACTTCTAGAGTCAAAAGCGCCTTATGTTATTCGCTTTAAAAATCCTGAAGAAAGAATTGTAAATATTTTTGATATTATTAGAGGTGAGATTAGTTTTAATACGAAAGAGTTGGACGACAAGGTTTTAATGAAAGCAGATGGGTTACCAACTTACCATCTTGCAAATATTGTTGATGATCATCTGATGAAAATAACTCATGTTATAAGAGGAGAAGAATGGCTACCATCCTTGCCTCTTCACTATCTTTTATATGAAGCCTTTTCTTGGAAATCTCCAGAGTTTGCACATCTGCCGTTAATCTTAAAACCTACCGGAAAAGGGAAACTAAGCAAAAGAGATGGCGATAAAATGGGATTTCCGGTTTTTCCAATTGAGTGGAATGACGATTCTGACGAGAGTTTTAGTTCGTATAGGGAATCCGGATACTATCCTGAGGCTGTGGTTAATATGCTTGCTTTACTTGGATGGAATCCCGGTACAGAACAAGAACTTTTTTCAATGGAAGAATTAATCTCATTATTTAGTCTCGAAAAGGTTGGAAAAAGTGGAAGTAGATTCGATCCTGATAAGGCAAAATGGTTCAATCATAAATACTTGATCGCCAAAAGTGATTTACAATTAGCCGATGAACTTGAAATAATACTTGAGAAAAATTCTGTCCCTTACGAAAATATTAATCTTGCTAAAGTGTGTGCTTTAATGAAAGATAGAGCGGGGTTTATTTCGGAATTGTATGAAATCAGCTCGTTTTTCTTCTTTAAACCTCTCGATTATGATGAAAAATTCTACAAAAAAGCATGGAAAGATAATACAGCAAATTTGCTGGAAGGGTTTTTGAATATTATACTTAAGACTGAATTATTAGATTCGCTAATACTCGAAAAGAATACAAAAATTTGGCTTGAAAATGAACAGGTGGGGATAGGAAATCTAATGATGCCTTTGCGTCTAGCTTTAGTTGGAGAAGCAAAAGGCCCTCATGTTTTTGATATAATTGAAGTTATTGGAAAAGATGAGACTGTAAGTAGAATTAATAAATTAATTGTTTTTGCAGATAAACATATAATTTAAATAAATAAACCAGTATGAAAACTTATTGTAATTATGTCGTTTTATTGCTAATTGCGATTTATTGCATTTGCAATACTCAGAGTACATCTGCTCAGAATAGCAAAGCTAAATCTGATGATATCCTAATTCATTATTGGCATTTCAATAGTTTAGGAGAAGATATAATAGCAGATGTAATTCCTGATTATTCTCTATTCGGAAATGCTAAAATTGCTTATCAGGGCTTTGGAGGTGGATACATGGATAGAGTTTTTGATGGTACGGATCTTAATGCAGTTACAGGTTATGAAGAATCATATGCCTTGAGGGTTAGAAATCCTTCTAATCTTAGAGATTTAGTTTTTTATCTTCCCTCAAATGGTTTTGCAAACCTTAATCTAAGTTATGCTGTTAAAAGAACAGCTAATGGGCAACAGTTTCATACCGTTTATTATAGTACAACAAATATCCCTCAATGGAATTTATTGCAATCAAATATTGAAATCACTGAGGATTATCAAATTGTTAATCTCAATTTTTCAGACATTGAAATGGCAAATAATAATCAGGATTTTTTAGTTAAAATTATTTTTGGTGGAGATGGTTTAAGTGGAACAAGTGGAAACAATCGTTTTGATAATGTTAAATTTTCTGGTCAAGCTCTTGAAGAAATTAACACGTCACCATATTTTACAGAATTACTGAGCTTTATTCCGCTCATTCATGAATCTATTTTTGAAATTAACCTAGATGAATTGGTGATTGATCCTGATGGAGACCAATTGGAATTTACGGCAGTTACATCTACAGATGGTTTTATTGATTTAATTATTCAAGATAATATTCTGAAGATAATACCAAAAAATAGAGGAGCGGGAGAAATTTCGATTATCGCTTCTGATGGAGTGAACTCTCCCATTGGAATTTCTTTCAATGTCATAATTTATCCGAAATCTAAACAAATTTTGCACAATGAGTTTTCATTTACTTCTTGGGGGGCAAATATGACTGATTATGAATATCCTGATTATATGATATTTCTGCAATCAGATCGAGAGGATCCCAATTTGAATTATGAACTTCTGTTCCCGTATTTTATTCCTTACGATGATTATCATGAAGATGATCAGGGAAATATTGGGTTCCCATATAGCAATACAAGAAGAACAAGAATAAATGCTTTAGGTGAAAACGGCATTTCCTTTATTAATACAGGAAGAGACCGAGATCTTGGAGGAGCACTCGTTGCTATAAATACCGAAGGACTAAATAAAGTTTTTGTCTCATTTAAAACAGGAACACTAATACAAAATGAAAGACTATATGCTATTCGATTAATGTACAGAATAGGAGTTGAAGGGGAGTTTTTAGAGGTGCTAAGCAATGGTGTCCCTGTTGACTATACAGTATCATATTCAGGACATTTCGCCTATTTTAATGATATAGAGTTACCTGAAGAAATTCTTGATGAGGATTATGTGCAGCTTTTATGGAAATATTACTATTTAGAAGGACAAAGCGGTCCAAGACCAGAAATGCTATTGGATGATATTTATGTTAGAAAAAATCTTACAAATCTTGAATTGACTCAAAATACTAGGATTATCTCTGTTTATCCAAATCCCGCCAAAGAATTTATAATTATCGATACTGAGGAGAACATTAATTTTGATATTCTAAATATCGATGGTCAAATAGTGTTGTCATCAAACGAAAAGATAATTGATGTGTCTGGATTAGTAAAAGGGATGTATATAATGTATTTTAGAAGTTCTTCTAGAGAGAATATTGCAGTTCAAAAACTTATCATAGAGTAATTACTTTAATGAGATTGATAAGCTTGGTCAAATACAGATTACTCATATTAGTATGTCTTTTATTTATCTTTAGTAATTCAAATTCACAACACTCACTTGTAATAAATGAAATAATGTCATCTAATAGTTCTACTATTTCAGATGAGGATGGAGATTATCCCGACTGGATTGAAATATATAATCCGACAGATAATCCAATTAGTTTAGATTCTTACGGATTATCAGATGATTTGTGGAATCCATATAAGTGGTTGTTCCCCGATACACTTATCCCGGCGGGGGGCTTTATGATTGTATTTGCATCAGGGAAAAATCGTAATCAAACTGGAAATGAGTTGCATCTTAATTTTGCGATTAATACTGTGGAAGATGCGATTGTATTTATAAATGATGATGGTTTAGTAATTGATCAGCTTATTGTACAAGCTATGCCAACCGACATATCCCTAGGAAGATATCCTGATGGAAACAATAATTGGGTTTTTTATAATCAGTCTAGTCCAGGATTTACAAATGGAGATTTATATTTTAATGAATTATTACAAGATTTGCAGTTTTCCCATCCAGCAGGCTATTATAATGAAAGCTTTTTTCTTAATATAAATTCAAATTCAGATGATGAAATAATAATTTATACTGTAGATGGTTCAGAACCTGATATAATGAATTTAGAGGGAACAACTTATTATTATAAAAATTCATATCCTGAAAATCCGGGAGATCCTTACGGAGAATTAATCCCGGGATCATTTGCCTCACACTTATATGTCAATCCATTGTATGTTTATGATAAGTCTCTAAGTCCCGATAGCATTACAGGAATATCTACCACTTTTGCCTTAGAACCTTACTATACTTTAGATAGTCCTGTTAGAAAATCCTTTGTTGTAAGAGCAAGAAACTACAAGCCGGGAGCCTTGCCTGGGAATATCGTGACTGCAAGTTATTTTATCGCTCAAGAAAATCAATCCCAAAACCCTATTTTATCATTGAGTATAAGCGAAAATCTCTTATTCGATTATTTAAATGGAATTTACGTTGCAGGAAAAGACTTTGATGACTGGAGAGCTAGTTATCCAAACCAGATTGCTTATGGAAACAGACCAGCAAACTATTGGAGAATAGGAGAGGAGGCAGAATATCCTTGTCATCTGGAAATATTTGAACCACAGCAAAGTCTAAGAAGTTTTGCTCAAGATATTGGTGTTCGAATACATGGCGGTTGGACCAGAGCTTATCCTTGCAAATCATTAAGACTTTATGCAAGGAATAAATACGGAAAATCAGAAATTAATTATCCTGTATTTACAAACTATGATTTTGATACATTTAAACGACTTATTCTTAGAAATTCTGGGAATGATTGGGGGTATACTCTCTTTCGAGACGGGTTGATGCAAAGCCTTGTTAAACATTTAAACCTTAAAACACAGGAATTTAGAACAGCCATCTTATATATTAATGGTGAATATTGGGGAATTCACAATATCAGAGAAAGGTTCGACAAACATTATCTAAGTCGGGTATTTGGCGTGAATCCAGAAAATATTGACTATCTAAATAATAATAGTGTAATAGTATATGGAGATGCAGTTGCATACAATGAGTTGAAAACATATATTCTTTTAAATAGTATTGAAGTTGATGAGCATTATAATCATATAAAAACCAAAGTTGATATTGATAATTTCATCGATTATCAAATTAGTAACATTTTTTTTGGAAATAAAGACTGGCCAAGAAACAATGTGGATTTTTGGAGACTAAAGACAGAATACGACTCTATCAGTGAATATGGGCACGATGGAAGATGGAGATGGTTGCTATATGATACTGATTTTGGTTTTGGCTTATATGGAGAATCTTCAAGTCATAATACTTTAGAATATGCGTCTCAATGGGAAGGGTATTCGTGGGAGAATCCTTTGTGGTCAACATATCTTTTGAGAAATTTTTTTCTGAATGAGAGTTTCCGTATTCAATTTATAAATAGGTTTGCCGATTTACTTAATACTGCATTTTTACCATCTCGAATTAATGAGTCAATAGACCAGTTTACTGCAATAATAGAAAATGAGATTGAACAGCAGACTCATAGGTGGGGAAGACCAGCCGATTTAGATTCTTGGATTATTTTTGTTGATATAATGAAAAATTATGTTAATCAAAGACCCTTTCATCAGCGCAATCATATTAAAGAAAAATTTAATATTGAAGATGTTTTCAGTATCTCTCTCGATGTATCAGATTCAGAACATGGCATTATTAGAATAAATTCAGTGCATATTTCATCAGAAACTGTGGGCATTAATGAAATACCATATCCATGGACAGGCATATATTTCGATGAAATACCGATTGAGGTGGAAGCAATCCCTAAACCGGGATATCGTTTTTCTCACTGGGAAGGCTGTGAAATTATGGTAAATGCTCTTGAAGAGGATTTACTATTCTCTGAAAACGTTTCTCTAAAAGCCTATTTTGAACCAGAAATAAATAGGACAGTTCTGTACTACTGGCATTTTAACAATCTTTCTGATTCTGAGCAGGTAGAAGTCCCCGTAGATTATAGTTTCTTTGACTTTGCAACAGTACTTGAATTTAAAGGAGACGGACCAGGTTTAATGGATAGAGCAGACGATGGAACACTGTTAAATGCCATGGAAAATCATGATGCAGGATATGCTCTTAGAGTTAGGAATCCATCTCATTCTAGAGAACTTCTTCTGGAATTGCCTACTACAGGATTTGAAAATATCGTTTTTTCCTACGCATGCAGAAAATCAGAAAATGGAGCAACTGTAAATGCTGTTTATTTCTCAGATGGTATTCCTGAAAACTGGGTTAGGGCTTATGAAAATATTTATATTCTGCAAGATTATAAGTTAGTTTATATTGATTTTTCGAGGATTGATGAAATAAATAATAACCCTGTCCTGAAAATTAAAATTGTTTTTGGAGGAAATAGCGCATTACTTAATGAAGGCAATAATCGTTTCGACAATATCATGATATCAGGAGTACCCTTGCCAGAAACAAACTTTCCGCCAACAGTTTATTCCCAGCCTGAAGTTATAGAATTGGTTGAGAATGATATTACAGTCAGTTTAAACCTTTATGACTACTTTGAAGATATAAATAACGACCCGCTTCAATTTGGCTTTTATGATATTAATGAATTTATCAGTGTTGAACTAAATGATTCTATACTAAATATCTCCCCAATACGCCGGGGTGGAGCAATAATACGTGTTTTTGCTTCAGATCCACATCAGCAAACAGCATATATGGATGTTAATGTTTTAGTTTATCCTGAACCACATAAGTTATTAGATAAAGACTATTACTTTACATCATGGAATAAAGATGAGTCTGAAGGACACTACCCAGAAAATATTCTTTTTTTGCAATCAACTTTAGAGCATCCAATATTAACACATAAACTGCAAAATAATTATATAATACCACATGATCAATATTCACAATTCGACTTTCAAAATATTGGTTTCCCTTACCGTACAATATACGGAACTCGAATAAATGGACTAGAGGATAACGGAATATCCTTTATTAATACTGGGACTAATAGGGATCTTGGAGCAGTACTCCTTGCAGTCGATTTTTCTGAAGTTGACCAAGCCTATATTACATGGACGAATCAAACCCTCGAGTTTAACCAAAGGGAATACGCGTTCAGACTTTTATTTCGAAAAAGTTTATCTGAAAGTTTTGAGCCATTTATTATAGATGGAGAACCTATCGATTTCTTAGGGACTTATGATGGCTATTTAAAACAGTTCCTTGATATTAAAATCCCTGATTTTTTGCTTGAAGAAAACAATGTCCAATTTATGTGGCGATTTTTTCCTATTAGTAATTCAATTGGAAACTCCTCAAGAATAAGATTTGACGATTTAATGCTCACAAAAAATCTTTCCAACATTAAAGATGAAGTAGTTACTGAAAGTTTTATATTCCCAAATCCTTCTTCGGGCGTTCTCAACATTACGCTTAGTGGTTTTACAAAAGGATGCATTTATAACTTTCTTGGCGTTAAACTTTTAGAATTTGACCAAACAAGAATCAATATTGAACACCTTAGTCCGGGTACTTATTTTATTGTTCTTAATTCGTCTGGGAAACAGTCAGTTTTTAGGGGAACTTTTATAAAAATATAAGAAGATTAATTTCTGATTTCGCTATATAATTATGTAAGTTTGTAAAAAAAAATACACGTATGAAAAAAATATTTTTAGTAGCATTTTCTGTTTTTGTTTTTATAGGAACTTATGCTCAGTGGCCCGCACTAATTAATCCATATTCATCGAGTACATATTCGTCATTTATTTGTTCGGATAATAGTGGGAATATTTATTCAGCAGGATATACATTTGCATCAGTTGGGGAAAAGTATAATTTTATTTTGGTTAAACAAAATAGTGATGGAGAAATTTTATGGACACAAACATATGATAGAAATGGAGAGGAAGATAAAATCGAAAAAATACTAATTGATACTGATGAAAATATTATTGTAATCGGAACATCATTTTCTGTTCAAAACAAGGAAGATATTGTATGTTTAAAATACAATCCTTCAGGTGAATTATTAAATACTTATATTTATAATGGATCTGCCAACTTAACTGATAAAGCAATTGATGTTGTACAGGATAAATTTGGAAATTATTATATTAATGGTACAAGCAGAATAGTTTCACAAAGAGCATTTGTTCTTATAAAACTTGATATTGACTTTAACTACCAGTGGTCAAAAATTCATACATTATATTATGGTGCAGACTCAAAAAAAATGAGTTATAATCCTATTAATAATAGCATTGCAATAGTTGGCTATCATACGGACTGGGAGAATCTATACTTGCTTGGACTTGCAGTTTTTGACTCAGAAGGAGAAAAACTTTGGCATTCATCTTATAGAATGACAGACGACAGGTCGGCAGTTGGAACATTTGTGCATTTAAATAACGATGGATCAGTTATTGTCTGTGGTTATGAAAGGAATATAGAAAGTAATAAAATGGATGCTTTACTAATGAAATTTAATTCCTCAGGAGAAATTGAATGGAAAGACATTATTGAAGCTGGAAACAATACTTTTAAATTCTTTAAGTCAATGGTAACCGATGATTATGGGAACATTTATGTTACAGGAGATTCCGATAATAAAGTAATAACAGCCAAGTACAATCAAGAAGGAACACAATTGTGGCTCAAAGAACACAATGGCAACGGATCATCCTCGACAGAGGATGCAAAAGAAAGCATTCAACTTACTCCTGATGGAAGTCTTTTGGTCTTGGGAAGGAATTTTTCTGACTCTGGTACATCTACAATGGTAATCAAATATTCAACTGATGGAGAGCATTTGTGGTCAAAATATTTTTCTGAATCTCCAACTCAAATGGATGAGCCGATTAGTTTTACAACAGATCAAAACTCTTATTCATATGTATTAGTTAACTCGAGAAATGAGAATTCATATATTGGAATGGCTGTTGTAAGATTTAGTCCTTATTCTCAACACATAGCAGATAATAGTTTTTCAAATTTTTCATATATATATCCTAATCCAACATCCGGAAGTATAAATATAAACCTTAATATTGGAATTAATCCAAAGCTTGAAATCTATTCTTCTTCTGGTCAAAAACTTTTTCAAACATTTAATATAACTGAAGGAGAAACTATTAATACTAATTTACATAATGGCATATATCTGATGAAGTACTCTGATGATGAAAAAAGAGTTTCATCAAGACTAATAATACAAAAATAACAATGATTTTTCCGAAAAATTTGCAAATAGGTAGCAGAATTGCAATTGTAAGTCCATCAGGAAGGATTAATCCCGATTTAATTAATTCAGCAAAAGAGACTATTGCTAGGCAAGGTTTTGAACCAATAGTATTTCCATCAGCAAATAATACTCACTTCAGATTTGCAGGTACAGATTCAGAAAGGTTATCAGATCTACAATCAGCACTTGATGACCACTCCATTGACGCAATCTTATGCTCCCGCGGTGGATATGGTTTGATAAGAATTATTGATTCTTTGGATTTTACAGAATTCTCAAAAATACCAAAGTGGATAATTGGTTTTAGTGATATAACCATTTTACACTTAAAATTAAATAATATCGGAATAGCATCGATTCATGCACAAATGGTAAAGGATTTTTCAAATCCTAAAGCGGTAAATTCCATTAATTATTTACAAAACATTCTAATTGGCAATTTGCCTGTTTATAATATTCAAACTCATCCTTTTAACAAAGAAGGAGTTGTCTCAGGCGAATTAATTGGAGGGAACTTATCAATAATCTACAGTTTGCAGGGAACAGAATACGAAATAAATACTCAAGGGAAAATACTTTTTATCGAGGACTTGGGGGAGCACTTATACCACCTTGACAGGATAATGAATAATCTCAGGCTTTCCCAGAAATTAAGAGACTTAAAAGCACTTATAATTGGTTCTTTCACTGAAATGATAGATGAGAATCCTAAATTTGGAATGTCTGCATATGAGATTATCAGCGAATATTTAAAAGATTATAGCTTCCCGGTATGTTTTGGTTTTCCATTAGGACATACAAACAATAATTTTCCGTTGATTGTTGGAGGAGATTATTGCCTCTCAATAGACACAAAAAGTGCTATTTTAAAAGCAATATATTAAATTATTATATAGTTTTAATTTCTTGTATTATTATTTGGGCAATTTTTTCCGCCTCAGTTTCACTTTTACTTTCAGCATATATTCTTATTATAGGTTCAGTATTTGACTTTCTGAGGTGCACCCATTCCCTTTCTTCATGAAAATCAATTCTAAGTCCATCAATAGTCTGCTTTGGATATTCTTTGTACTTTTCTTCTATTTTAGCAATAATATTATCAATATTTAAGCTTTTGTCTAATGTAATTTTGTTTTTCGAAATATAGTATAAAGGATATGACTTTTTTAATTCACTTGCTTTAATTTTTCTTTCAGCAAGTAGAGAAAGGAATAAAGCGATACCAACCAAAGCATCTCTGCCATAATGAGACTCAGGGTATATCACTCCTCCATTACCTTCTCCGCCTATTACAGCATTATATTTTTTCATAGCTTCTACAACATTTACTTCCCCAACAGCTGAACTATAATGCTGCTTTCCGTACTCTAAAGTAATGTCTTTTAATGCTCTAGTTGATGACATATTTGACACAGTATTACCAGGCTTCTTTGAGAGAACAAAATCTGCGCATGCTACCAAACTATATTCTTCCCCAAACATGCTTCCGTCTTCACAGACTATTGCAAGCCTGTCTACATCAGGGTCGGTTACAAATCCAACATCAGCTTTGTTCTCTACAATAACTTTGCTGATTTCTGTTAGGTTTTCAGGTAATGGTTCAGGATTATGTGGGAATTCTCCTGTAGGATCGCAATACATTTTTATTATGTTAGTTACTCCTAGTTTGTTTAATAATTTTGGAAATGAGATTCCTCCAACAGAATTAACACAGTCGATGACAACTTTAAAGTTACACTGTCTAATTAGTTCTGTATTAATAATCGGAAGGCTTAGAATATGTTCAATATGTATGTCCTCATAGTTGTCAATGCTTCTAAGTTTGCCGATTTCATTATAATTACAATGTTCAAAATCTCCCGAATCTGCTATTTCTAACAATCTCTTACCTTCATCAGCAGTCAGAAATTCCCCATTTTCATTTAATAGTTTTAAAGCATTCCAATTCTGAGGATTATGACTAGCTGTAATTATTATTCCTCCAGCAGCATTTTCTTTTCTAACTGCAATTTCAGTTGTGGGTGTACTTGCAAGTCCTAAACTTATAACATCAAGTCCCATGCTTTGAAGGCTTGATACTACTATGTTTTCAACCATTTTGCCACTTATTCTGGCATCTCTACCAACAATAATTCTTGTTTTGTTTGGACAGATTTCTTTAGTAAATTTTGCATACGCTAGAGTAAACTTTACAATGTCAGATGGAGTGAGGTTATCCCCACTGCAACCACCAATAGTGCCTCTGATTCCTGAAATAGATTTTATTAGTGTCATTTTTCTTAATTTTAATAATTGCAAATTTACTTAAATCCATCAGTTTTTTATGCGTAGAAAAATATTTTTGAGTTTTTTTTGCATTGTAAAATAAATTATATACTTTTGCAGTCCTGAATTTGGAATATATAAATAATTGAAAAATAAAATATTAAAGAGATGATTATAGAACCTGTAAAAGATGGAGAAAATATAGACAGAGCTCTTAAACGTTTTAAAAGAAAATTTGAAAAAACTGGCATCATAAAAGAATTAAGATCTCGTCAGGCTTTTGAAAAACCATCTATTACTAAGCGTCAGCAGAAGCTTAAGGCTGTATATATACAGCAATTAAAACGAGAAGTTGAATAAACTTTAAATTTTAAACATTATTCTGTAACAAAACTTCATTTTATTCGTAAAATAAAATTAAATTGAAGTTTTTGTTGTTTGAAATGGATAGTGTTATTTTGTTTTTAAAATATCTTGAGTTCGAGAAAAGATATTCGAGTCATACAATCAAAGCATACAAAGAAGATTTAAATCAATTTACTGATTTTTGCAAAAATCATTCTGCAATTATTGGAGGTGATTTATTGAAAGTTGATCATAAAGTCATTCGTATTTGGATTGTGAAACTTAATAAGGCTGACATAAAACCTAGATCAATAAGAAGAAAAATATCTTGCCTTAAGTCATTTTATAAATTCTTATATAAAAATGATTATATTAAAAACAATCCTACAAATAAACTTGTTTTGCCTAAGGTAGAGAAAAGATTACCACAATTTATACCTGAAGGTAATATGGATAGTTTATTAGACACAAAGATGTTTTCTGAGGATTTTAACGGATTAAGAGACAAAATGATTATCGAGTTGTTATACAATACTGGAATGCGACTTTCAGAGCTTATAGAAATTAAACATAAAAACTTTGATGTTTTTACAGAACAAGTGAAAATTTTAGGAAAAAGAAATAAAGAAAGAATCTGTCCTCTTACACCATACATTATTAATATATATAATAATTATTTAGTTGAAAAAATAAAACTAGGCTTTTGTGCTGATGGAGAATCATACTTATTTGTTACCGATAAAGGTAATAAACTATATCCGAAATTCGTTTATAGAAAAGTTAAATATTACTTAGGACAAGTGACTGGAATTAGAAAAAAGAGTCCTCACGTGCTCAGACATACATTTGCAACACACATACTTAATAGAGGAGCTGACCTTAATGCTGTTAAAGAACTATTAGGACATTCTAGTTTAGCTGCTACACAAGTGTATACACATAACACTTTTGAGAGAATTAAAAAGATTTATAAACAAGCTCATCCTAGAGCATAAAAAAGAATTATTATGAATATCAAAATTCAATCAGTTCGTTTTGATGCCGACAAAAAATTGTTGGATTATGTTGAAAATAAAGTTGGAAAGTTAACTCAAATTGCCGATAATATAACAGGTGCCGACGTAATTTTGAGACTAGAAAATGATGAAACTAACGAAAATAAGATCGTTGAGATTAAAGTAGCCCTACCTCACAGTCCTGAATTGTTTGCCAAAAAACAATGTAAAACATTTGAAGAATCAGTTGACTTAACAACTGTTGCACTACGTCGCCAAATCCAAAAATTTAAACAAAAAATGAGGGGATAAAAAAAAATATCAAAAAAAAACAAATATTTTTTGGAAATAAATAAATAATGCGTACATTTGCAAACCTTTTTAGAAAGGAAAATGTTCTTTAAAAATGTATGCATTTATTGCCGATGTAGCTCAGTTGGTAGAGCAGCTGATTTGTAATCAGCCGGTCGGCGGTTCGAGTCCGTCCATCGGCTCCCTTTTAAGGAATGGGGGGATACCAAAGCGGTCAAATGGGGCAGACTGTAAATCTGTTGGCGGACGCCTTCGGAGGTTCGAATCCTCCTCCCCCCACTGCTAAGGACGCGGGAATAGCTCAGTTGGTAGAGCATCAGCCTTCCACGCTGAGGGTCGCGAGTTCGAGTCTCGTTTCCCGCTCAATAGGTGCCAATGTAGCTCAGGGGCAGAGCACTTCCTTGGTAAGGAAGAGGTCATGGGTTCAATTCCCATCATTGGCTCTGTTTTTTATTGAATGTAATTAAATTATTTTATTAAAATTAAATTGTAAATTTTTACACCATGGCTAAAGAAAAATTTAAAAGAGACAAGCCGCACGTTAATATTGGAACCATTGGTCACGTTGACCATGGTAAAACCACATTAACATCTGCGATTACTAAAGTTTTGGCGAAAAAAGGTTTTTGTAAAGAGGTTGACTTTGATGCAATCGACAATGCACCTGAAGAAAAAGAAAGAGGTATAACAATTAATACTGCTCACGTTGAGTATGAAACTGAAGGTCGTCACTATGCTCACGTTGACTGTCCAGGTCACGCTGACTATGTAAAGAATATGGTTACTGGTGCTGCTCAAATGGATGGAGCAATTCTTGTTGTTGCTGCTTCAGATGGGCCAATGCCACAAACTCGTGAACATATTCTATTAGCACGTCAGGTTAACGTACCAAAAATTGTTGTTTTCCTTAACAAAGTAGACCTAGTTGATGACGAAGAATTACTTGAATTAGTTGAAATGGAAGTAAGAGAACTTCTTTCGTTTTACGAGTTTGATGGAGACAATACTCCAGTAATTCATGGATCTGCTCTTGGAGGTCTTAATGGAGAACCACAATGGGAGGATAAAATTTTAGAACTTATGACCGCTGTTGATGAGTGGATTCCAATTCCTCCACGTGAGAACGAAAAGCCCTTCTTGATGCCAGTTGAGGACGTATTCTCAATTACTGGACGTGGAACAGTTGCTACTGGTCGTATCGAAACCGGCGTTGTTAATACAGGAGACGAAATTCATATCATTGGTTTAGGTGCTGATGCTAGAAAAACTGTTTGTACTGGAGTTGAAATGTTTAGAAAAATTCTTGACAGAGGTGAAGCAGGTGACAACGTTGGTCTTTTATTAAGAGGTGTTGATAAAAATGAAATTAAAAGAGGTCAGGTTATTGCTAAACCAGGCTCAATTAAACCGCATACAAAATTCAAAGCTGAGGTTTATGTTTTGAAAAAAGAAGAGGGTGGACGTCATACACCATTCCATAATAATTATCGTCCTCAGTTTTTCCTAAGAACTCTTGATATTACCGGAGAAATTCAATTGCCGGAAGGAGTTCAGATGGTAATGCCAGGCGATAACGTAACAATCACTGTTCAATTGATTTATCCAGTTGCATGTAATGTTGGGTTACGTTTCGCAATCCGTGAGGGAGGAAGAACAGTTGGAGCTGGTCAGATTATTGAAATTTTAGAGGATTAATTATAAATCAAAATATAATTCAATAGGATGCAATAATGCATCTTATTGAATTATTTACGGGTGTAGCTCAGTTGGTAGAGCACTGGTCTCCAAAACCAGGTGTCGGGCGTTCGAGTCGCTCCTCCCGTGCAAAATTATGTTCGAAAGAATGGCGAAAATTAAGACATATTTAAAAGATACCTACGATGAGCTGTTGCACAAAGTTACTTGGCCAAAGTGGTCTGAGTTACAAAGTAGTGCAGTCGTAGTTATGATTGCTTCCGCGATAATTGCAATAGTTGTTTCTTTAATGGATTTAAGTTTTAAAGAGATTTTAGAGATGATTTACGCAATGTTTTATTAAAATTAAACAGTTTTGGTTGGTTAATATGACAGAATTTGTTAAAAAGTGGTACGTTGTTAAAGCTCTTAGCGGTAAAGAGAAAAAGGTTAAGGAGTATCTTGAACTAGAAATTTCTAAGCGCAAGCTTAGTGATCAAGTATCACAAGTATTAATTCCAACTGAAAAAGTTTATCAGATTAGGAAAGGTAAGCCAGTACATAAAGAACGAAACTTCTTTCCTGGATACATTTTGGTTAATATGGCCTTAGACGGTGAAATTGAACATATTATAAAAGGTGTACCTGGAGTAATTGGCTTTCTTGGTTCAAAAGATGGGAAAGCCATTCCTCTTAGACAAGATGAAGTTGCAAGAATCCTTGGAAAAGTTGATGAACTTGCTGAGGCGAATGAGGAGTTAAACATTACTTATTATATTGGCGAGGCTGTAAAAGTTATTGACGGACCTTTCAATGGTTTTAGTGGTGTTATTGAGGAGGTTTATGAGGATAAGAAAAAACTTAAAGTTATGGTTAAGATTTTTGGTAGAAAAACACCTCTTGAACTAAGATTTATACAAGTAGAAAAAGAGTAATACAAGTATTATGGCAAAGAAAATTGAGGGATTTATTAAATTGCAGATTAAGGGTGGTGCTGCAAATCCGTCTCCTCCTGTTGGACCTGCTTTAGGGTCAAAAGGACTAAATATTATGGAGTTTTGTAAACAGTTTAATGGCAGAACTCAAAATCTCGCAGGAAAAGTACTTCCTGTGGTGATTACAGTTTATTCAGATAAGTCTTTTGATTTTATTGTTAAGTCTCCACCAGTTGCTGTTCAGGTATTGGAAGCTGCGAAGGTTCAAAAAGGTTCTTCAGAACCAAATATTGTTAAGATTGGGAGTATTACTTGGGAACAAGTAAAAACAATCGCTGAAGAAAAAATGAATGATTTAAATGCTTTTACAATCGAATCGGCAATGAAGATGGTTGCAGGTACTGCTAGAAGTATGGGGGTAACCATTAAAGGTACATCTCCTTTTAAAAAATAATTAAAGTTATTTGTTAAATGGCAAGAATTAGTAAAAATAGAAAAGCAGTTTTAGACAAAGTTGAGAAGGGTTTAAAATATGATATCAATGATGCTGCAAAATTAGTAAAAGAAATAACTTTTACTAAATTCGACGCCTCTGTAGATATTGATGTTCGTTTGGGAGTAGACCCGAGAAAAGCTAATCAGATGGTTAGGGGGATTGCTACATTGCCACACGGAACAGGTAAAGAGGTCAGGGTACTCGTACTTTGCACACCTGAGAAGGAGAAGGAAGCTGTTGATGCTGGAGCTGATTATGTTGGACTGGATGATTATATTGACAAAATCTCAAAAGGATGGACTGATATCGATATAATTATCACAATGCCGCAAATCATGGCAAAAATAGGTAAACTTGGTCGTATTTTAGGTCCCCGCGGTCTAATGCCAAATCCAAAAAGTGGTACAGTTACCATGGAAATTGGCAAAGCTGTTGAAGATGTGAAAAAGGGTAAAATCGATTTCAAGGTCGATAAGTACGGAATCATTCATACCAGCGTAGGCAAAGTGTCTTTTGAAGAGGATAAGTTAGTTGATAATATAAATGAACTTATGCAAACCATTATGAAACTTAAGCCGAGTGCTGCTAAAGGTACATATGTAAAAAGTGTATACATATCAAGTACAATGAGTCCGGGTATAGAGGTCGATCCAAAATCATTTGTTAAGTAATTTTGAAAATTGCGGATTATGAAACGTGAAGAAAAAAATGCCCTGATTGAAGAATTGAAGCAGACAATTGAAAGCTACTCAAACTTTTATTTAACAGACACTGAAGGTCTAAATGCAAAAGAAACTTCAGACTTGAGAAGAAAATGCTTTGACAAGGAGATTCAACTCAGAACTGTTAAAAACACATTGTTTAAAATAGCCCTTGAAAGAGCAGAAGGTAATTACGAAGAGTTGTACGAAGTATTAAAAGAAAATACGAGTATTATGTTTTGTAATGTTGCTAATGTTCCTGGGAAATTATTAAAGAGTGTTAAAAGCCCGAAAGATAGGCCAGCTTTAAAAGCTGCTTACATTGATGGATCCATTTATGTTGGAGCCAATCAACTGGATGCATTGGCAAATCTTAAATCCAAAGAGGAGCTAATTGGAGATGTGATTTTTATATTACAGTCACCAATGAAAACTGTCCTGGGACAATTGAATTCAGGGAAAAATATTTTAGGTGGTGTTGTTAAAACATTGTCGGAAAGAGAATAGATTATTATTGTTTAAATAAGTTAAAAATCAATTAAAATGGCAGATCTTAAAAAGTTAGCAGAAGAATTAGTTAACCTTACTGTTAAAGAGGTAAACGAATTAGCAGATATCCTAAAAGAAGAGTATGGTATCGAGCCGGCAGCAGCTGCTGTCGCAGTTGCAGGACCAGCAGCAGTAGTTGAAGAAGTTGAGGCTGAAAAAACTGAGTTTGATGTAATTATCACTTCAGCAGGTCAGGCAAAATTACAAGTTGTAAAATTAGTTAAAGAATTAACCGGATTAGGATTAAAAGAAGCAAAAGCATTAGTAGATGCTGCTCCAAAACCTGTAAAAGAAGGTATTCCTAAAGATGAGGCGGATGCATTGGTAGCTCAATTAATTGAAGCTGGTGCCGAAGCTGAACTTAAATAAACAGCATTAGGTTATAATGTAATAGGTTTAAAACCCTAAAAAGGGTTTTAAACCTTTCGTTGTTATTGTTTAGGTTCTTAATTAGTTTTCAAAAATCATTTAAATGAGTAATACGTCAAGCAAGCAGAGAATAAACTTTGCCACAACAAAAAAACAACTTGAATATCCTGATTTTTTAGAAATTCAGTTGAAATCTTTTCAAGAATTCTTTCAAATAAATTCTACTCCGGAACAAAGAAAAACCGAAGGTTTATATAAAGTTTTTCAAGAGAATTTTCCTATTTCGGATACTAGAAATAACTTTGTACTTGAATTTCTGAATTATTCAGTTGATTCACCTAGATATTCAATTGAAGAGTGTATAGAAAGAGGATTAACTTATAGCGTCCCATTAAAAGCTAAGTTAAAACTGTATTGTACTGATCCCGATCATGAGGATTTTGAAACATCAATACAGGATGTATGGCTTGGTACTGTACCATATATGACGCCACGTGCAACATTTGTAATAAATGGTGCAGAGAGAGTTGTCGTTTCTCAATTGCATAGATCACCAGGGGTGTTTTTTAGCCAAAGTGTACATGCAAATGGAACAAAATTATATTCAGCCAGAGTAATCCCTTTTAAAGGTTCATGGATTGAATTTGCAACGGATGTTAATTCGGTTATGTATGCATACATTGACAGAAAGAAAAAACTTCCGGTTACAACTCTTTTGAGAGCAATAGGATTTGAAAGCGATAAAGATATACTCGAGATATTTAATTTAGCAGATGAGATTAAAGTATCAAAAACTGCTTTAAAAAGAGTTGTTGGTCGAAGACTTGCAGCGAGAGTATTGAAAACATGGCTAGAAGATTTTGTTGATGAAGATACAGCAGAAGTCGTTTCAATTGAAAGAAATGAAGTTATTATAGACAGAGAAGTTGTACTTGAGAATAATCATATTGATATGATTCTTGACTCTGGTGCTAAATCAATTTTACTACATAAGGAAGATCAGAAACTATCTGACTTTGCAATAATTTATAATACTCTTCAGAAGGATCCTTGTAATTCTGAAAAGGAAGCAGTCGTATATATATATAGACAATTGCGTAGTAGTGAGCCTCCTGATGAAGCTACTGCTCGTGATGTTATCGACAAACTTTTCTTTTCTGATAAAAGATACGACCTTGGAGATGTTGGTAGATACAGAATCAATGTAAAGCTTGGACTTGATATCCCTTCAGATACCAAAGTCTTAACAAGAGAAGACATTATTGCGATAATAAAATATCTTATTGAATTAATTAACTCGAAAGCTATTATTGATGACATAGATCATCTTAGTAATCGTAGAGTCAGAACAGTAGGCGAACAATTAGCCGGACAGTTTGGTGTAGGATTGGCAAGAATGGCCAGAACAATTAGAGAGAGAATGAATGTTAGAGATAATGAAGTTTTTCATCCTGTTGATTTAATTAACTCTAAAACTTTATCATCAGTAATAAATTCTTTCTTTGGAACCAATCAGTTATCTCAGTTTATGGATCAAGTGAATCCACTGGCTGAAATGACACATAAAAGAAGAATGTCTGCTCTTGGACCTGGTGGTTTATCAAGAGAAAGAGCTGGATTTGAAGTTAGAGACGTTCACTATACCCATTATGGAAGATTATGTCCTATTGAGACACCGGAAGGACCAAATATTGGACTTATTTCATCTCTTTGCGTTTATGCAAAAGTCAATTCATTAGGATTTATCGAAACCCCTTACCGTAAGGTTGTTAATGGACAGGTAAGTTATAAAAATGAAGACTTGGTTTATCTTAGTGCAGAAGAGGAAGAAAAGATAGTAATTGCACAAGCTAATGCTATTCTTGATGAAGAAGGTAAATTCGTTAATCCAAAAATTAAAGCACATCACGAGGGCGATTATCCAGTAGTTGCACCTGAGGAGATTGATATGATGGATGTTGCACCAAATCAGATCGCATCAATTGCTGCATCTCTTATTCCATTTTTGGAACATGATGATGCTAACAGAGCACTGATGGGTTCTAATATGATGAGACAAGCAGTTCCGCTTTTAAATCCAGAGTCACCAATTGTTGGAACAGGAGTCGAGTCTGAAGTTGTTAGAGACTCCAGAATATTATTAACTGCAGAAGGTGATGGAGAGGTTCAATTTGTTGATGCAACAAAGATTATCGTAAAATATGATATGACTGAAGAAGATACATTTATATCATTTGTAGACAACATTGTAACCTATGACATTACGAAGTTTCAAAAAACAAATCAGAACACCTGCGTTAATCTTACTCCAATTGTTTCTAAAGGTCAGAGAGTTAAAAAAGGAGACTTTTTAACAGAAGGCTATGGAACAAAAGACGGAGAGTTAGCTTTAGGAAGAAACCTTAAGGTTGCATTTATGCCTTGGAAAGGATACAACTTTGAGGATGCTATAGTTATTTCAGACAGAGTTGTGAAAGAAGACTTGTTTACTTCTGTGAATATAACTGAGTTTCAATTAGAGGTGAGAGATACTAAAAGAGGCTTAGAGGAATTAACTTCAGATATTCCTAACGTAAGTGAACAGGCGACTAAAGATCTTGACGAAAACGGAATAATAAGAATTGGAGCTACTGTAAAACCCGGTGACATTCTTATAGGAAAAATTACTCCAAAAGGAGAATCAGATCCTTCTCCTGAAGAAAAACTTCTTAGAGCGATTTTCGGAGAAAAGGCTGGAGATGTTAAAGATGCATCATTAAAAGCTTCATCGTCAACTAATGGAGTTGTTATTGCAAAAAGACTTTTCTCGAAAACTATTAAAGATCGCAAAACTAAGAATCAAGATAAGATTCTTCTTGAAAATATAGATACTCAGCTTGTTGTTGAAAGTGAAAAACTCCGAAGCAAATTAATTGAGAAATTATTTGTACTTGTTTCAGGTAAAACTTCTCAAGGGGTTAAGGATTATTTTACTAATGAGCTAATACCTAAAGGGGTTAAATTTACACAAAAGTCTCTAGCCGATCTAGATTTTCAAAATGTTAGCCCAAATAAGTGGACGACCGACAAAAAGCGTAATGAAACAATTTCAAAGCTTTTGTATAATTACATGATTGAACTTAAAAAGCTTGAAGGCGAATTCAGACGTAAGAAACTTGATATAACGATTGGAGATGAATTACCTGCAGGTATTGTTCAATTAGCAAAAGTATACATCGCCAGTAAAAGGATTCTTAAAGTTGGAGATAAGCTTGCAGGACGACATGGGAACAAAGGTATTTTGGCAAGAATTGTTAGAAAAGAAGACATGCCGTTTCTTGAGGACGGAACACCAGTTGATATAGTGTTAAATCCTTTAGGCGTGCCTTCACGGATGAATTTGGGTCAGATTTATGAAAGTGTTCTCGGTTGGGCAGGTCAAGAATTGGGATGTAAATTTGCAACCCCGATATTTGATGGAGCAACAATAGATCAGATAAATGAATATTCTGATAATGCAGGATTGCCAAGATACGGAAAAACATTCTTGTATGATGGAGGAACCGGAGAAAGATTTGATCAACCCGCAACTGTTGGCGTGATTTATATGATTAAACTTGGTCATATGGTTGAAGATAAAATGCACGCAAGATCAATCGGACCTTACTCTCTTATAACACAGCAGCCATTGGGAGGTAAAGCTCAGTTTGGAGGTCAGCGCTTTGGAGAGATGGAAGTTTGGGCACTTGAAGCATTTGGCGCAGCTAATATTCTTCAAGAAATTCTCACAGTTAAGTCAGATGACGTGATGGGCAGAGCTAAAACTTATGAGAGTATAGTAAAAGGAGAGTTAATGCCTGCTCCTGGGATTCCTGAGTCGCTTAACGTGCTTTTGCATGAACTTCGTGGTTTATGCCTAAAAGTAGATCTAGTATAGATTTTAGTTATTTGTAATGTTTAAAAATTGAAAATAAAAATATGGCTTTTAGAAAAGATAATAAAAACAAATCAGATTTTTCTCAAATAAAAATCAGCCTTGCTTCACCTGAAGAAATTTTGGAAATGTCAAGTGGAGAGGTAACAAAGCCTGAAACGATTAATTACAGAACATACAAACCCGAAAGAGATGGCTTGTTTTGTGAAAGAATATTCGGACCGATTAAAGATTATGAGTGTCACTGTGGAAAGTACAAAAGAATCAGATATAAAGGCATTGTATGTGATAGGTGTGGTGTTGAGGTTACAGAGAAAAAGGTAAGACGAGAGAGAATGGGTCATATAAAGTTAGAAGTGCCGGTTGCTCACATTTGGTATTTTAAAACTTTACCCAATAAAATTGGATATCTGCTTGGACTTCCAACAAAAAAACTTGATGCGATTTTGTATTATGAAAGATATGTAGTAATTCAGCCGGGAATTAAACTCGCAGATGGAATCAATGAAATGGATTTTCTTACTGAAGACGAATATTTGGATATCCTCGAGACTCTACCTGCAGACAATCATTTACTTGAGGACTTAGACCCGAATAAATTTGTTGCAAAAATGGGAGCTGATGCGGTTTATGCTATGTTGAGCCGAATTGATTTGGATAAGCTATCTTATGAATTACGTGATAAAGCAAATAAAGAAAGTTCACAACAACGAAAAAGCGAAGCATTGAAAAGGCTTAGTGTTGTTGAAGCATTTAGATTATCAAAAGATATTAATAATCCGGAATGGATGATTGTTAAGATAGTGCCAGTAATTCCTCCTGAACTTAGACCTTTGGTTCCACTTGATGGAGGAAGATTTGCAACATCTGATCTAAACGATCTTTATAGACGAGTCATTATTAGAAATAATAGATTAAAAAGATTATTAGAAATTAAAGCTCCTGAAGTTATTCTGAGAAATGAAAAGAGAATGTTACAGGAAGCTGTTGACTCTTTATTCGATAATTCTAGAAAATCAAATGCTGTAAAAACAGATGCCAACAGACCGCTAAAATCGTTAAGCGATAGTTTAAAGGGGAAGCAAGGTCGTTTTCGTCAAAATTTGTTGGGTAAAAGGGTTGACTTTTCTGCGAGGTCTGTAATTGTTGTTGGTCCTGAACTGCAAATGCACGAATGTGGTATACCCAAAGATATGGCTGCAGAACTATATAAGCCATTCATAATAAGGAAACTAATTGAACGTGGAATTGTAAAAACTGTTAAATCTGCAAAGAAAATTGTTGAAAGAAAAGATCCTGTTATTTGGGATATTCTTGAAAACGTTCTTAAAGGTCATCCAGTAATGCTTAACCGTGCGCCTACACTACATAGATTGGGGATTCAGTCATTTCAGCCTAAACTGATTGAAGGTAAGGCGATTCAATTACATCCTTTAGTTTGTACAGCATTTAATGCCGACTTCGATGGTGACCAGATGGCAGTTCATTTACCTTTAGGTAATGCTGCAATAATTGAAGCACAATTACTAATGCTTGCCTCACATAATATTCTTAACCCCGCTAATGGCGCACCAATTACTGTTCCATCACAGGATATGGTTTTGGGATTATATTATTTAACCAAAGAAAGACCAGGAGAATTAGGAGAAAATTTGAATTTCTATTCTCCTGAAGAAGTCGTAATTGCTTATAATGAAAAAAAGATAGGACTACATTCAATAATAAATGTAAGGATAAAAATTGTTGATAAAAATAATAATTCTGAGATTGTTGTTGTAAAAACTACAACTGGTAGAATATTGTTCAATCAGGTTGTTCCGGTTGGGGTGGGTTACTTTAATGAAGTACTTACAAAGAAATCTCTAAGAGATATTATTGGAAGTATTCTGGCGTCAAAAGGAACTGCTCTTACTGCAAGATTTCTTGATGATATTAAATTCCTTGGGTTTAGTTTTGCTTTTAAAGGAGGTCTCTCTTTTAATCTTGATGATGTAATTATTCCTGAGGATAAAATTGAATTAATTCAGGAGGGTTACGAAGAAGTTGATGAGATTATGCAAAACTTTAATATGGGTGTTATTACAGACAATGAAAGATACAATGCTGTAACTGATGTATGGACAAATATAAATGCCAGATTAAGTATTAAAGTAATGCAAATTTTGTCAAATGACAAACAAGGATTTAATCCGGTTTATATGATGCTTGATTCTGGTGCTAGAGGTTCTAGAGAGCAAATTAGCCAATTATGTGGAATGAGAGGTCTCATGGCTAAACCGCAAAAATCTGGAGTACAAACAAATGAAATTATTGAGAATCCAATTCTTTCTAACTTTAAAGAAGGTCTTTCAATTCTTGAATACTTTATATCTACTCACGGAGCTCGTAAAGGTTTAGCTGATACCGCTCTTAAAACTGCCGATGCAGGATATCTAACAAGAAGATTAGTGGATGTTTCTCAAGACGTAATAATTACCGAGGAGGATTGTGGAACTTTAAGAGGTCTGACAGCAACCGCGCTTAAGAAAAATGAAGAGGATGTTATAGAGTCATTATACGAACGTATTCTTGGTCGAACCAGCTTGCATGATGTTTATCATCCTCAAACAGAAGAACTTATTGTTAGATCCGGAGAAGAAATTTCTGAGGAGTATGCAAAAATTATTGAAAGTTCGCCTATTGAAAAAGTAGAAATTAGGTCAGTATTAACTTGTGAGTCAAGAAAAGGTGTATGTGCAAAATGTTACGGAAGAAATCTTGCCACCAGAAACATGGTTATGATTGGCGAAGCAGTTGGAGTAATTGCAGCACAATCAATCGGAGAGCCTGGTACACAGCTTACCTTGAGAACATTCCATATGGGGGGTGTCGCTGGAACTATAGCTAGTGAATCATCTTTTGTAGCAAAATATGACGGTTTGATTGAAGCTGTAGAGTTAAAAACCGTAAAGTATGATGATGGCAAAGGAGGTTCCTATAACGTTGTTATTACTCGTATGGCAGAAATAAGAATCTTAGACTCCAAAACAAAAATTCAGCTGACTAATAAGAGTATTCCTTACGGAGCAAAACTATATTTTTCCGATGGTGATAAAGTAATTAAAGGTGAAAAAATCTGTGAATGGGATCTTTATAACTTAGTTATTATAACGGAGTTTTCCGGAAAAATTGTATATGAAGATGTTATTGATGGAATAAATATTAAAGAGGAAAGTGCAGTTCAAACAGGCTTTATTGAAAGAATAATTATTGAGACCAAAGATAAATCCAAAATCCCTTCCTTAAATATAGTTGATGAAAATGGGGAAGTTTTAGCAAACTATAACCTTCCTGTTGGAGCTAGATTATTAAAGAAAGAAGGAGATACGGTAATAGCAGGGGAGCCTCTAATTAAAATGCCTAGGATAGTTGGTAAAGGTGGTGATATAACCGGTGGTCTTCCTAGAGTTACTGAGTTATTTGAAGCTCGTAATCCTTCTAATCCTGCTGTAGTATCCGAAATTGACGGAGAAGTAACTTTCGGAAAAGTTAAGAGAGGAAATCGTGAAATTATAATTACTTCAAAAGCCGGAGACATTAAAAAGTATCTTGTTCCGCTTTCAAAACAAATTCTAGTTCAGCCAAGTGACTATATAATTGCTGGAACGCCCTTAATAGATGGTGCGATTACTCCAGCTGACATACTTTTAATTAAAGGTCCGACAAAAGTGCAGGAGTATCTTGTAAATGAAATCCAAGATGTTTATAGATTGCAGGGAGTGAAAATTAATGACAAGCATTTTGAGGTTATCGTTCGTCAAATGATGCGTAAGGTTGTTATTGAAGAACCTGGAGATACTCATTTCCTTGAAAATCAAATTGTAGATAAATGGGAGTTTCGAGAAGAAAATGATTCAATTTTTGAAAAAAAGGTTGTAATTGACGGCGGAGATTCTGTAAATTTATTACCCGGTATGATTATTTCATATCGTAAACTTAGAGATGAAAATTCAACTCTTAAGCGAAAAGACTTAAGATTGGTTGAAGTTAGAGATGCCGTTCCTGCAACTTCAAGTCAGATTTTACAAGGAATCACGAGAGCAGCATTACAAACAAATAGTTTTATGTCTGCTGCTTCGTTCCAAGAAACTACTAAAGTTTTGAATGAAGCTGCAATCAGAGGTAAAGTCGATAATCTTGAGGGATTGAAAGAAAATGTTATTGTTGGTCATCTTATTCCTGCTGGAACCGGACATAAAGAAAGCCTTAAATATCGAGTTGCTGCAATGGATGAGGTAGAGGCTTTAGTAGAATCTGGGATTGAATTAACAAACTCTGAAAACTAATATAAAACTATTATGGAAAATCAGGATCCTAAAAAGCAAGGTCAAATAAATATTGAGCTAAACGAGGAAATAGGTCTAGGTACATACGCAAATCTAGCAGTAATAACGCATTCTGCTTCTGAGTTTGTACTTGACTTTGTAAGAATAATGCCGGGATTGCCAAAAGCAAAAGTTCAAAGTCGAGTAATACTTACACCCGAACATGCTAAAAGACTGCTTGTAGCTTTGCAGGAAAACATAAAGAAATTTGAGTCAGTTCATGGTCCAATTAAAGATATAAATATTAAAGGAAATCATAATATTCCTATGACATTCGGAGGACCTCCAGCTCAAGCATAATATTATGAAAAGCTTCCCGTTATTTACTCTGGAAGCTTTTTTATTTTTATATTGTATAATTCAAGGACTTTATGAAAATTGGTGTGAAACACATATGTTTTATTCTTCTTGGTGTGATTGCTGTGTCTTGTATTGACATTAAGATATACCCTCCCGAGCCGATTATTGAATTCAAGTCAATGAATTTTGTTGACACTCTAGATGCTCTTGAAAATAGAGCACTAATAGGCAAATTAACAATTTTCTTTATTGATGGAGATGGAGATATCGGAACACATGCTCCTGTTGATACGACAGAGGAAGAAGAACATACTGTTTTTATAGACTTTTATAAAGTGGTTGATAATACACCAATTTATCAGGTTTTAGATCCTCCAATGCGTTATCGTGTACCATACTTTTCAACTTCAGGAAATAATAAAACTTTACAAGGAGAAATTGTAATTCGAGATATAAATATTTATAGCCCTAATGCCTCAGATACAATGATGTATAAATTTTACATTAAAGATAGGGCAGGAAACATTAGTAATACAGATAGTACCGGTTTTTTACCATTAAGGGATTATTTGAAAGTAATTTAGTCGTATTCATCTGGAATTATATTCCTGTAATGTAGAAATCTTTCATAAATACTCTCAGAAAAAACAACAGCATGAATTCCTGGAAAATATCCATTCCTCACAACCTCATGTCGGTAATACTTGGGATTAGTCAAATTTATAAGGTAATACCTAATATGTTTCCAAGAATTCACACTTTTCTCGAAATGCTCTGTGAGCCTTAATGCATCTAATACATGTCCGAATCCAATGTTGTAAGAAGATAAAATAAGTTTTATTCGAACTATAGAATCTGTTATTTCATCTGAAAACTGTGTGTCAAGATATTTTAGGTATTTAACACCTGCAATAATATGATCTTCTACACTTGAACTAGAGTCTATTCCATAATGTTCTGCTGTAGAAGGCATTAGTTGCATTATTCCAAAAGCACCAGCCCAACTCACAACATCGTGATCAAATCTTGATTCTTGATAAATAAGGGAAGCTAAAAGTCGCCAGTCCCAATTAATTATTTTACAATACTTTTTAATGTAAGCATCATAATTACTTATTATTCCAGAATTTCCTGAATAGAAAATACTTTGGTTATGAGAAGGTCTACCAATTTTTAAGAAATACTTATTTGAAATATTTTGATATTCTCGAGTTTTGGTAAAATGATTAATCCATTTATTAAGTGTGTCTAGCAATAAAGTAGACTCTTTTCTAACACCCCAAGAAAACTTTTGAGGAAAACTTATAGGAATTGAAACATCCAAATTCTTAAATATTTGCTGATTAAATCTTGCAAGATTCTCGTCAGCAACGGTAAAATCAAAGATACCTTCAGAGACATATCGTATTATTTGTTCTTTGTCTATGCTGTCGATTTCGACTATTATTATCTCTTTGCCAATCTCTTCAGAGATGTTTCGTAGATTTCTAAATCCAAATCCATCTTTCTCTATGTGAATAACTTTTCCTTCAAGTTCGTTTTGATTTCGAATTATTGCATCTTCCGAGTTTTCAGAGATTCTTTGTATTAGTACCAATGATGCTTCTGTAATAGGTTCTGTAAAATTGTATAATAGTTCTTTTTCCCTTGAATGTGGCATTGATATTGCTATTATATCACATTCATTGTTTAAAAGTAAATCAGCTATTTTTTCACTATCATTTTCTACAATCAAAATTAATTTAACCCCTATGTGTTTTGAAAAAACTTCTAGTAATTCGAATTGAAACCCCATAGGAGTTCCTCTATAGATAAAGTAATCGATATTATTGGTTGAAGTTACTGCAAATATAGTATCTCTGTGTATAATCTCGTGTAAGTCAATTGAAATTAGCTTAGATTTCTTTTCAGGCTTAGAATTTTTTATGTAAAAGAAAAGTAAAATTCCAAATATTGCCAAAATTAGAATGCTAGTTATAATTGTTGGAATTTTTAATCTTTTCATGTAAGCAATTTACGAAAAAATATATTTACTCCTAATATTAGTCATAAAATTCCCATGATACACCAAAATTAATTGCGAAGGGATTATCAGGCATGTTTATGTTTTTGTACTGATTTCTTTCTGAAAATAGTGTGTTAATGTTAGAAATATTAATAAATCCTCGTAGGCGTTTAACCTGAACAGCGATATGATAGGATAACATATAGTAATTACCAGTCACTTTTTGGTTTTGAAGATAGAAAACTCCTGTTGCAGGCATATAGGCATGAGAGAAGACTTTTGAAAAATATCGTGAACTTACTCCGGTCTGAAAAACAGCAGCATTATTAAATAGCTCAGTACTATAAAATAATGAAGAATAAATACTTAAAGGAGGCAATGGGATAAATTCTGCTTTGGAAACATACTGGTAATTAATATGGTTTTCCAAATATATATTTTTAATTCTTACAACATTTTTTATAAATGCCTCTGTAACTGAATTACTTATATTACTTTGTTCTGGAAGTGAATTATGATTGAAAACTACGTAATTATTTAATAGATAGAAATTAAAGCCAAACAGTGTATTTATTCTTTCAAAATTTACTGCTGAACCTACTTTTAGACTCATGCTTTTTCTAAAATCATTATCCCAGTTAAAATGATTCGAATTGTATCTTAATAATATAATGTCGGGTTCTTCAAACATGTATGAAATATCAGAGATTAATCTAATCTTTTCTTTAAGTTGGTATGAGTGGTAGGTCTTAAATTTAATATCGAATAATCCTGTACCAGCAAAACCATAATCAAGGTTCGCAGATAAAAAACTCTTTTCGTTTTTTATAATTAGTTTGCCAGATAAATAATGATATAGAAAAGGCTTCTTTCTTATATTTTCTGTATATGCAAATAATTCATTTCTCATTCCTACAGCTAGTCTTATCTGATTTTCAGAGTTTTCTTCTCCGACTAAATATAACTGCAGATAGGCACTATGTTCAATAAACATTAAACTGGTAGAATCGTAGGTTGTAGTACTATCGTTAAATATGTTTTGGTAATAGTCTGAAGGGCTGTCTGAGTAAATACGATAAAATCTATCTGCTTTAATGTCCTGAATTATTGACATTCTTCCATCATATTTGTAATTAAGTATCGTGTCTTTTTCTCTGCTAATTGTATCAGCAATAAAGTTGCCGAAACGATATTCATGTGTGTATTGCATTCCAATTTGAGAAATTTCATTCTTGGCATTTCTTAAATTCACATCAAGATTTTCTGATCTAATGTTTGTATTCTCAAAAATAGAATCATTTTTTATTCCTCCATTTTCGAAATGATCAATCTTATTAAAGACAATATTTCCCCAAGACTGATACCTTTTCTTAGTATAGGCAGTTGACAATGAGATATTATTTACTTTTGATTTATTACTCATATAAAAACCGTCTGAATTTATTATATTAACATCGACACAGAAGTTTAAATGAGGATTTATGTTTTGGGTATGTAAAAACTGTACTAATTCAAGGTTTTTTGCTCCACCAGTAAAACTGAAAACTGTGAATGGCTTATTAGCATCAAAATATGCTATATTATTATGACTTGAAATGTAAGGGCTATAGTGATTTAGAAAGAAGAATTTATTATTTTTAGGACGTTCAGAATAAATCATTGGCAACATTGGTGTTCCAGGATTAGAATATCCATAAAAAAAACCGGAAATTCTATTCTGTGGCATAAAAAGAAAAAAATCATTTATGCTTGTATCATTATATAGTCCGTAATCCGGTACTTGAAATATATTATTTGTATAAGAATTGAAATGTCTTTCAATCCCTTCATGCTGTGAATAAAGAATCGAGTTTGTATAAATAAATAAAATTATTATCAGCATTATTTTCATGACGTAAAGATAAAAAAACTTTGTTTCCGAATTATAGTTTTACTTCGGATATAAAAGCAATATAATTTATAGACAAGAAATAATTTATTTTTATTCTGATTTCATATTTAATCTTTTTTATATTTACTTTGCTGAATATATTTACAGTAATTACGAATTTTGTTTTGATTTAGCTGTAACTAGGATGTATTTTTGTTTTAATATTAAAAATTATGAAGAAAGATTTTAGATTTTTAATACCCCATTTGGCGGCAATTTTGATATTTACAGTTGTTTCAGCATTTTTTTCAGGCTCAGTTTTTCAAGGCGATAGGCTTAAAACTCATGATTATAGTGTTTACCAAGCTGTTTCGAAGGAAAAAACTGATTACGAAGACGAACACGACAGAATAGTTCTTTGGACTAATAGTATGTTTGGAGGAATGCCTACTTATGTTATTGCAACACCAAAACAGGAGAATATATTTGATAAAATTTATCATTATTTATTATTTGCAGGCTTTATCCCTTTTAATTATATTTTTTGGTACTTCATGGGTTTTTATATTCTAATGCTTGTATTCAAAATAGACCCATGGTTATCTGTTTTTGGGGCACTTTCGTTTGGACTTTCGTCATATTTATTTATTATTATAGCAGCAGGTCATTTTACAAAAGCCGTAGCCTTAGGGTTTATGGCTCCGGTTTTTGGAGGAGTTTATCTCACTTTTAGTCGAAAAAAACCGTGGGCGGGGATGATGCTAATGGCTTTCTTTCTGACGCTACAAATTCTAAGTAATCACGTTCAAATTGTTTATTATACTTTTTTAATAGCATTTATTTATGCAATTTTTGAATTTGTTAATTATGTTAAAGAGAAGGCTATACTTAGGTTTTTAAAATTTACCGCTATTCTTATACTTGGAGCATTTATCGCTGTCGCTATTAACTCTGCTTTTATTTTAACTACTAATGAATACTTACCATACTCAATACGGGGAAAATCCGAATTGTCGACCGCAGTTGAGGATAGAACCACAGGTCTAGATAAGTCTTATGCAACACAATGGAGTTATGGAATTGATGAAACCTTAACTCTTCTGATTCCAAATGTTAAAGGTGGTTTTTCCGGAGCTCCTCTCTCGGAGGATTCTGAGACTTACAAAACTATAGAAAGAGTATTTGGAGCGCAAGCTGCAAAACAAGTAGTAAAGAGTATGCCCATGTATTTTGGTGCTCAGCCTTTTACATCTGGGCCTGTTTATGTTGGAGCATTTATTATATTATTGTTTGTATTTGGATTGTTTGTTGTAAAAGGAAGATTGAAATGGTGGCTTTTGTTTACTGTAATAATATCTATTTTATTGGCATGGGGAAAAAACTTCATGTGGTTTTCTGATATATTCTTTGATTATTTCCCATATTATAATAAATTTAGAGCAGTGGCAATGATATTGGTAATTGCGGAGTTTGCAATTCCTTTATTGGCAATCCTTGCGCTTAAAGAAGTTGTAAGTAATAAATTTCCTAAGGAGAAATTGTTGAATTGGTTTTATGTAGCTCTAGGTTCTACTGCATTAATCACAATGATTTATATAATTGCTCCTTCTATTGGAGGAGTAGAAAGTGTTGGAGGAAGTGAATATAATGTCGCAAAGGAGTTTTCATCATATATTCCTTCAGAACATGCTCAAATGAAGGCAGATTTTGAACGGTCTTTTGTAGAGGCAATACATAATGATAGGTTAAGCATGGTGAAGAATGATGCTTTAAGATCTTTGTTTTTTATTATTCTCGGTGCAGCAGCTTTATATTTGTTGATTACGAAAAAAATAAAAGCTACTCATGCGATTGCTGCTATGACTATTATTGTTGTAATTGATATGGCAATGGTTAATAAAAGATATCTTAATGAAGAGAACTTTACTGCCAAAAGGAATTTTGAAAAGCCTTATTTGCCCTCTGTTGCAGATAATATTATTATGGCAGATTCCGAGGATCACTATAGAGTTCTTAATCTTGCAGTAAATACATTTAATGATGGAAGTACATCAATGTTTCATAAGTCAATTGGGGGTTATAGTGGTGCAAAAATAAGACGATATCAGGAATTATTTGATTCTATTATGTGGAGAGATTTTGCCGATTATCGTAGTTTAATAAATGCCGGATTTCAGAACGGCTTTGATGAAATACAAGTTCAAGATTTAATTGACATTAGAGTAAATTCGGAAGTGTTAAATATGCTAAATACAAAGTATATCATATTTCATCCTGAAGCAAAGCCAATAATTAACAATAAAAGATATGGTAACGCTTGGCTTGTTAATAATCATGTCGTCGCTCAAAATGCCGACGAAGAAATCCATTTAATGATGAATAGTGGAAAGGAGAGCCTTCTGAGTGAGGAAAAGATTAGTTTAAGAAATACTGCGATTATTAATAAGGCTTTTCAAAATGAATTGGAAAGTTTCTCATTCAAAATAGATACTAATGCTTATGTTAATTTGAAAGAATATGCCCCAGATTATTTAATTTATGAATTCAAAGCAGATACTGATCAAATGGTAGTGTTTTCTGAAATTTATTATCCTAAAGGTTGGACAGCAAGCATCAATGGAAATTCAAAATCACACTTTAGAGTGAATTATGTACTTAGAGCAATGATAGTCCCTGCAGGAGAACATATTATAGAATTTAGATTTGAACCGGAATCATATAAGTTAGGGGTTCTTATTTCATATATTACTGCAATCACATTATTATTGTTGATTGCTGGTAGAATTTATTTAGAGTATCGAAAAAAACAAAATACAGAAGTATAGAAAGTTATATAGAAAACAAATCTTTACTTGTAATATTTGAAGGTAAAAAAGCATCAGCATCACCTCCATTTATTAATATATCCCGGACTATACTTGAAGAAATAAACGAATGCTCTGGGTGAGTAAGAATAAAAACTGTTTCAATTTCTGGGAGTAATTTTTTATTTGTTTGTCCAATAGCTCTTTCAAATTCAAAATCTGCTGTAGTTCTGAGACCACGCAAAATGTAGAAGCAATTAATCTGTTTACAAAAGTCTGTAGTTAAACCCGAATAAGTTTGGATATGAACTCTATTTTCATTAAAAAACACTTTTTCAATTATATTAATTCTTTTTTCAAGTTTTAAAAACCCAGTCTTTGTATGGTTGATTCCTATACCAATAATTATTTTGTCAAATAAGTGTAATCCTCTTCTTACTATAGACTCGTGACCTGTTGTAAAAGGGTCAAATGATCCAGGAAAAATTGCAACTCTATTCATGACGCTTACTTTTATTGATTTGTTTGAGATATTTTTGACCAAGAATCTTTCAGACTAACAGTTCTATTGAATATTGGTTTTTCATGTGTGTGTTCCTTGTCTGCGCAAAAATAACCCTTTCTTTCAAATTGAAATTTATCTCCGGCTATAGCATTTCCTAATGATTTTTCGAGTTTTGCAGTTATTGTAATTAGCGAATCAGGATTCAAATTTTCAAGGTAAGATTGTCCGTCATCAACATCTTCCGGAACTTCAACATTGAAAAGTCTATCATAGATTCTAATCTCTCCATCTATACAGTTATTTGCATCTACCCAATGAATTGTGCCTTTAACCTTTCGACCATCAGGAGACATTCCTCCTTTACTAGCCGCATCATAAGTACAATGGATTTCCGTAATATTACCATCTTTGTCCTTAATTAAATCATTACACTTGATGAAATATGCATATCTTAACCTAACTTCGCCGCCCAGCTTAAGTCTGAAAAAATTATTTGGTGCATTTTCCATGAAATCTTCTCTTTCTATAAATATTTCTTTGCCGAACCTGAGTTTTCTTGACCCAGCATTTTTATCTTCCGGATTATTAATCGCTATAAGCTCTTCTGATTGCGAATCAGGATAATTTGTAATTACCACTTTAACAGGGTCTAAAACAGCCATAACTCGATTGGCTTTCTTATTAAGATCTTCTCGTATAAAAAATTCAAGTAAGCCAATATCAATTAAGTTTTCCCTCTTAGCAACACCAACTCTTTCAGAGAAATTGCGAATTGATTCAGGAGTATACCCTCTTCTTCTAAGTCCGCTTATAGTTGGCATTCTCGGGTCATCCCATGACAATACATGCTTATTCGTAACTAGTTCTAGTAGTTTTCTTTTACTCATAACAGTATACGAAAGATTTAATCGTGCAAATTCTATCTGCCTAGGTCTTTTGCCTGATGTATCTATCTGTGCAAGAAACCAATCGTATAACGGACGATGAACTTCGAATTCAAGAGTACATATCGAATGAGTTATTCCCTCAATGTAATCGCTTTGCCCATGTGCATAATCATACATCGGGTAAATACACCACTTATCTCCTGTTCTGTCATGGTGTTTCTTCATAATTCTATACATTATCGGGTCGCGCATATGCATGTTTGGGGAGTTCATGTCTATTTTGGCTCTTAAAACCATAGATCCCTCTTCATGTAATCCTGCCTTCATCTCTTCAAAACGCAGGAGGCTTTCCGATAGCGGTCTGTGTCGGAATGGACTTTCAATTCCTGCTTCAGTTGGTGATTTTTTCTGTAAACTAATCTCCTCGGCACTTTGCTCATCCACATAAGCTTTATTGTTATTTATTAATAACACAGCCCATTCATATAACTGAGTGAAATAGTCGGAGGCATAACATAATTCGTCCCACTTAAATCCAAGCCATTCAACATCTTCAATTATTGAATTAACATATTCTTGTTCTTCTTTTGATGGATTGGTATCATCAAATCGGAGATTACACAAACCTGAATATTTATTCTTTAATCCAAAATTCAGACAAATTGATTTTGCATGACCAATATGTAGATAACCATTTGGTTCTGGAGGAAATCTCGTATGAATTTGTCTATGTTTTCCAGATTCAAGATCTGATTCAATTATTTGTTCTATAAAATTAAGAGGTGATTTTGCTTCTGTCATTTTAATTATTTTTAAACACAAAATTAATTAAAAAATACAACTTAAAAGCATTTATTATGTATATATGATATCGTTTTTATTTTTATTCTGTTATTTTTGAAAAAAATATATATATGGGAAAAATAATTATTAATGACATGGAGTTTTTTGCCTGCCATGGACACTATCCTGAGGAAAAAACTGCTGGAACCAAATTTATAATTAATGTAATATTGATTGCTGATACAAAAGCTGCAGAATTATCTGATAATATAGATGATGCATTGAATTATCAAATTGCTTATGTATTGATAAAGGAAACTATTGAAAAATCAACATATAATCTCATAGAGTTTTTGGGGAATAAAATCATAAGCCAATTATTTGATAGCTTCAGTAATTTAGATAAAGTAAAACTCGAAATCAAAAAAATTAATCCTGCTATGGGAGGGCAAATAAAGAGTGTAGGAATAAAACTTAAATATTCGAAAAAAAAATATTTACTACAAAAACCTAGTATTTAAAATGGACAAAATGATAATGCTTAGCACTTATCTATTTTAATATAAAGTTTTAATATTATTATATAAAAGCCAACAAATATGTAGCTATAAGCTAAAATTCAATTACTTATAGGTATAATTTTGAGACATTGATAATTAATTTATATTATATTTGCTTTTGATATATACTCTAAATAAATAATGAATGAAAAGTAAGACTATTGTTTTTATAATCCTTTCTTTTTGGGGCTTAACTGTATTTGCACAGGCAAAAATGAATTCTCAAGCAAGAGTTTTTATTAACGAATTAAGGCGCACATATGAAAAACCTGAGTTATTATCCTCGCTTGTACTCGATTATGATTTGATTTCAATCAATCAAAAGTATCATATTGGCTTATTAGCAGTTGTTGATGATAATTTATTGAAAAGAGAATACCTAGTTCAATTAGGAGTAATTAATGATACTAAAATTGGGGATATTTGGACTATTAGAATACCAATTGATAACTTTATTGCATTTACGCATCTTGAAGGCATTAAATATATAGAAGTTGGCGAGCCTGTTTCTCCATATCTAGATGCAGCAATTCCTTCTGCACGTGTTGACAGTGTCCAACAAGGATTGGGAGGATTATTGCAGCCCTACACCGGAAAAGGAGTTATTATAGCAATTATTGACTGGGGGTTTGATTATACCCATCCAAATTTTTATGATGCAGAATTTGAAACCTTAAGAATCAGTAGGGCTTGGGATCAGAATAAAATGTCGGGCCCAAGCCCTGAAAATTACAGTTTTGGCACAGAGTATATCGGTAAAGACGAACTTTTACTTGCAGGCTCAGATACTCTTTATGTATTTGGATATACATCTCATGGGACTCATGTTGGTGGTATTGCTGCTGGAACCGGTGCCGGAACGCCATTTGGAGGCGTAGCGTATGATTCAGAAATAATTTTCATATCTTTAAGAAGAGATGCTCCATCACTTGTTGATGCATTTTCATATTTAATAGATTATTCTGAAAGTGTTAATAAACCATTTGTTGTAAACATGAGTTTTGGAAGTCATTTAGGACCACATGACGGTACGTGTTTGAAAAATCAAGCAATTGATGCTATGCATGGTGTTGGGAAGGTTTTTGTAGGCTCAGCAGGAAACAATGGACCTACACAACCCAAGTTTCACATAGATAAGGATTTTAACGAAAACCCAGCGGATACTTTGATTACTGTTGTAGAATTTGCAAATGTCACGGATATGTTTGGCCAAACCCTATCAATGTGGGGATCAGAAAATTCTTCATTTGAAGTATCATTAAAACTAGTAGATGCTTCTCTAAATGAAATATATCAGACTCCATTCTACAATTCAATTGATGAGCATATTAGAGTTGATACCATTACATTTGGTGAAGATAGTCTTATTATAAGAATTGAAGCTACAGCATCAAGCTTTATAAATAATAAACCTAATATACGTATGGAGGTCAAAAAAACAGGTTCAGATCGACTTGTTTTAATCGCCACATCTAATGATACACATTTACATATTTGGAACAATGTAAGAATGAATAATCGTTATACAAATTGGGGGACAAACTTTACAGCAAGTTATTCTGGTGCTGTTGCTGGAGATAACCATTTTGGTTTAGGAGAGCCTGCAGGCGTTGGAAAAAATGTTATTACTGTCGGTTCCTATATTGCAGAAAAAATTGTTGGAGAAAATGTGCTGCTTGGTCAAATATCAGGATTTAGCTCTATGGGTCCAACAGTTGATTATAGGACAAAACCTGACATAACTTCAGTTGGAGCTAATGTATGTTCTTCTGTTAACTCTTTCGATATTACAGAAACTGTTTTTATTGCGTCTGTAGAGTTTAATGAAAGACAATATGGTTTTCGAAGATATTCAGGAACTTCAATGTCGGGACCAATTGTAACCGGAATTGTGGCTCTTATGCTTGAGGCAAATCCTCATTTATCAGCAGTAGAAGTAAAAGAAATATTAAAAACAACTGCACGATTAGATAACCAAACAGGGGAAATTGGAGAAGATGGACATATGCAATGGGGTTGGGGTAAAGCTAATGCTTTAGCTGCAGTATTGGCAGCAAAAGCTATGAATGAGATTCCAGGGATAAAGATTGTAGAAAAAATCTTTAATGCTTATCCAAATCCTGTAAATCACAACTTAATTCTGAGTTTACATAATAGTATTGAAAAAATCACCAGAATTGATATTTTTTGTATCAATGGAGTTCTAATTCAATCATTCAGAAATATTAACTCAGAAAATTTCTCAATTAATTTTGAAAATATTCCTAATGGAACTTATATTATAAAACTTGTTACCGAAACAGAAATGTCTTTTGACAAGGTTATTGTTAGAAAATAAAAAATAAATTTTAAGATATTCTGTTTATCTCTCTTTTATACAAATTTATAGTATTGTCCAATCCGTAGTAAATTGCGTCAGAAATAAGAGCATGACCTATTGAAACTTCAGCAAGATAGGGAACATTACTTGCAAAAAAGCTTAGATTGTATAGATCTAGATCGTGTCCGGCATTTATTCCAAGCCCTAGAGAATGTGCTAATTTTGCTGCTGCTATAAAATCTTTAATTGCAGCATTTCTGTCAGTATGATATAGTGCAGCATAAGGTTCAGTGTAAAGCTCAATTCTGTCTGTGCCTGTTTTTGGAGCATTTGAAATATTGTCAATAATAGTATCAACAAAAATTGATGTTCTTATCCCCTTTCTTTTGAATTCCGAGATTACTTCACTTAGGAATGAAAGATTTTTTTTAGTATCCCATCCTGCACTTGAAGTTAGAGCATCAGGAGGATCGGGTACAAGAGTTACTTGATCTGGAATTACATTTAATACCAATTCTAAGAAGTCTTTAGATGGATACCCTTCAATATTAAACTCCGTTGTTATTATCGGCTTTATTTCAAATACATCGGAGTTTTTTATGTGTCTTTGATCAGGTCGAGGGTGTACTGTAATGCCATCAGCCCCAAATTTTTGACAATTTATTGCTGCTAGTTTTACATCAGGGACCTTGCCTCCACGTGCATTCCTAATAGTAGCAATCTTATTTATATTTACACTTAATCGAATCATTTTTTTTTATTATTACATAATTACAAATATATTGCATAAGTTTGCAATATCAAACAACTAAAATCATATTTAGATGATTGCAGCAGAATTATTAGTTGATGAGATTCCTGTTGTAAAAACATCAGATACAGGAAATCAGGCTTTGAATTGGATGGAAATTAATAGGGTTTCTCATCTTCCAATTGTTAATAATACTCAGTTTTTGGGACTTGTCTCGGATAAGGATATCTATGACAATAATTGTGAAGATGACCCATTGGGAAACCATAATCTGTCATTAGTAAATCCATTTGTTTTTGAATATCAACACATCTTTGAGGTGATAGATATCTTTGCCAAATCGAATCTATCGGTTATTCCTGTTTTAGATAAAAATAAAAACTACCTGGGAACAATCACTCTATCAAGATTGCTATTGTCATTTTCTAAAATGATTTCAGTAGATAAAGCAGGAAGTATAATAATCTTTGATATGACTATACATGATTACTCTGCAGCTGAAATTGCTCAGATAGTTGAATCAAATAATGCGAAAATTTTAAGCTTGTTTGTTATTCAAATTGAGAACTCTACGCAAATTAATGTTACTATTAAGATTGATGAGACAGATATTACGCCAATTATCAGAACTTTTGAAAGATACGATTACGATATCAAGGCGTCATATTTGTATGAAGATGTAATCAAAAGTTTTTATGAAAGCAGATATGAAGCATTTATAAAGTATTTAAATATTTGATGTTGAGAGTATTTCTATTTTTTATAATTTTTATCCCATTCTGTGGTATTAGTCAGAATCTCTGTAAAGTAAATAAGATTACATTAACTGGAAATAATAAAACTGTTAGTAAATTAATCTTAAATGAGTGTGAGTTTTTACAACTCGACAGTTTAAAATGTTATGAAATAGAAGATTTAGTAGAAAGATCAAAAAACAATTTGCTGAATACTTCGCTTTTTAATACAGTTGATATAATCTGGACAATTTCAGAATCCATAGTTGATTTTGAAATAATCGTTAGTGAAAGATGGTATTATTGGCTATACCCTATATTTGAACAGGCAGACAGAAATCTAAGTTCATTTTTTTATTATCGCAATTGGCATAAACTCAATTATGGACTTGCGTTTGATTGGCAGAATTTTAGAGGTCGAAACGAAATATTGAAATTCAAATTCAGACTTGGTTACAAACAGCATTATTCTCTGTATTATTTATTGAATCAATTCGGCCATCAAAGTCAGCATGGATTATGGCTTGGGTCTGATTTCTTCAGACAAAAGCAAGTAATATCTGAAATAATAAATAATAAAGCGAACTACTTTAGTGCGGATAAGGATGTTTATAATAACTTTAGAATAGAATCAGGCTATTCTCTCAAGTTTAAAATATATTCTAAATTTAAAGCCAGACTCATATACGAAAACTTTTATTTTGATAATCACTTATCGGAAATATATGATGGCTACTTGGAATTGAACAATGGAAAGTCTCTTATATCTCCTGAGGCAAAATTTGAATACGACAAAAGAGATAATATAAATTACCCTCTAGTCGGTAATTTTGTTCTTTTTAGAATGAAGTACGTCGGATTATTAAAGAACTATTACAATCATTTGCAGTCTGACTTTAAATTTCAGTCGAATTATAAGCTTTGTGGCAGTAGATTATTTGCATCTACTCATTTAAATATGTTTTTCATTCAAGATTTCTCTTCTCAAACTAACTTTCCATTATATTTTGCAGAACAATATTTTGCGGAGAATCTAATTAGAGGCTATGAGTATTTTTATTTGTTTTCCAAAGAGTATTATTCGATTCAACAAAGTTTTTCTTTTGTTCTTAGTAAATATAGGGAGCATAACATTTCGTTTATTCGATATGAGAAATTTAATAAACCTTTTACTAGAATATATTTGAAGACTTTTATTGATGTAGCATACTCAGGTCCATACTTATATGAAGGAAATAATAATGATATGAATGACAAAATTCTTTGGAGTACTGGAGCAGGAATAGCATTTGAAACATATTATGACAGGGTTTTGGAATTAAGGATAGCTTATAATGGATTTAATCAAAATTTTGGTATTTTTGCTGATTACAAGAAAACAATTTTAAAAGCATTTTGATGAACGTAGCAATTTATGGACGAATCTTTGGTAATAGTTTTAACGGTATGGCAATTCAGCTTTTTGAAGAGCTGAAACTTAAAAATGTTAATATATACATCAAAGATAGTTTCAATGAATTTTTAAATCGAAAACTGAGATATTTTCCTCCAATAGCCGGTATTTATTCACATGATTTACCCCAAGATGTAGAGTTTGATTTAATGCTAAGTATTGGAGGAGACGGGACTTTTCTTGAAACAGCAACTATCGTGAAAGATTCCGGCGTGCCAATACTTGGTATTAATACAGGTAAATTGGGCTTTCTATCTTATGTCAATGCTACTAATCTTATTTGGGCAATAAATCAATTCTTTAAAAAAGAATATACAATTAACAAGAGAATGCTTCTAAATGTAAGTTCGGAAGAACAATTTCTTGGGAACATTGACTTCTGTTTAAATGAATTTGCAATACAGAAAAGCTCAGGGCTTAAGATGATTAAGATTAAGGTATATGCCGATGATAACTATATAAATACATACTGGTCTGACGGGTTGATTGTTGCAACTCCCACTGGTTCAACGGCTTATTCTTTGAGTTGCGGAGGCCCCATTATTGAACCGGATTCGGATGTTATATTAATAACACCAATTGCAAACCATAATCTTACAGTTAGGCCCTTAGTATTACCTGGGCATTCTCAAATAAGTCTAATTGTCGATTCTTCCGACTCAGATTATATGGCATCAATGGATTATAGAAATTATAAATTGAGCAATAATATGTTTAACGGTAAGAAAATTCAAATAAAAAAAGAAAATTTTTATATAAATTTTGTAAGTTTGTTAAAAAATAACTATTTTAGCACTTTGAGGAATAAATTAATGTGGGGAACGGACATTAGAAATTAAAACGCTAAATATCATTGATTTAGCTTAAATTAAAATAAACTGAAAATGAGAAAAATTATTACGCTCGTAGTTATTATTGTGTTTTCTACTCAATTTGTTGATGCACAATGGAACATTCACTGGAGAAAAATAAGACATGAAGTAATATTTGGAGTCGGAGGAACTAACTTCCTAGGAGAACTTGGAGGAGCAAATTCTGTAGGTACTCATTTTATTAGGGATTTCGACTATCAAAGTTCCAGATGGGTTGTTAATGCAGGATATAGGTATAAACTTGCAGAAGAATGGGCAGTCCGTGGAGCCTTCTACTATGGGAGAATTTCCGGAAATGACGAATTCACGGAGGAAATTCACAGAAGCAATAGAGATATAAAGTTTAGAAGCCCTATTGCAGAATTAACTGCCGATATTCAGTACTCAATCCTAAGAGAAAGGTATGGACATAGATATGATTTACGAAGAGTAAAAGGAAGTGCAAATATTCCAAATTTGTATGTTTTTGCCGGTATTAGTGGTATTTATTTTAACCCTCAAGGCCTTTATACCGACGGAAAATGGTATGACTTGCAACCATTGGCAACGGAAGGTCAAGACGTGATGCCTACTAGAGAAAAATATAGTAAATTTACAGTTGCAGTACCCGTTGGAATAGGTTTAAACTATATGTTAGATAAAGATTTGGGAATAGGCTTTGAGTATGGAGTAAGATACACATTCACCGATTATATGGATGATGCAAGTACAACTTATGTTGATCCTTCAGCATTTGCATCAAATCCTATCGCAGCTTACTTTCATAATCCAAATCCCGATTGGATTGGTGCTGGTCCTGGAAATCAAAGAGGCAACAGTAACTACAATGATGCGTACATGTTTTTGACTATAAATGTGACCTACAAAATAAGACCAAAAGCTCCAGGAAGAGCAAAATTCTAATAGTGATATACTAAATTGTATCGCTCTTCGTTCTTAGAGATATATGTTGGAAAGTAGGAATAATTCTGTAAAAGAAGCTACAATAATTTTACATGGCAAAACAATAATAGTACTATTGTTTTGCATTATTTTTATAAACATTAATATTGTTTATTCTCAGAATAGTCGTGCTGCAGATTTTGGAGGAATGATTGGTGCTTCTTATTATATGGGAGATATGAATCTTGCAAAACATTTTTATTCTCCTAATCTGAATGTTGGAGGATTTGTAAAGTATCACTTTAATCCAAGATATATACTTCGAGTAGGAGCCTTTCATTCAAGACTTACTGCATACGATGAAAATTTTAAAAATGCGTTTCAGCGACAAAGGAATCATCAATTTGAAACTTCACTTATTGAATTATCATTGCAGGTAGAGTTTAATTTTATGCCTTTTATTATAGGTCAGTCACAGAGATACTCATGGACTCCATACTTGCAAACAGGTTTGGTAGCATATGTCGCGAACTCTTCTCATCACTTTGTGAGTATGGCATTACCAATCGGTATAGGGGTGAAAAAGAATATTACTCCCAGACTAATTCTTGGACTAGAATGGGCATTTAGAAGATCATTTTCTGATATGCTTGATAATATTACAGGAGAGGATGTCTCATTATATAATAATACATTTAGTACACCAGTAGATGAGGCTTCAATTCACAAACAATATGCATTTAATTATACAAACGATTGGTATGTTTACGCAGCAGTAACACTAAGTTATGCCTTCCGTATTGGCGGACTTGGATGTCCGGCTTATTATGAACCATACCGTAATTGATTAACACTTTATGTCTTTGAAAGAAAGTATAGATATTAACAGAGTCCCAAAACACATAGCAATTATTATGGATGGAAATGGGAGATGGGCAAAAAAACAAAATAAAATGCGTCTCTCAGGACATAGACAAGGGGCAAAAGCCTTGAAAAATATTATAGAAACTGCAGCAAACATTGGAGTTAAATACATCACAGTATATGCTTTTTCTACAGAAAATTGGAATAGACCTAAAGACGAAATCAGTGGACTGATGAACCTACTTGTTTCTTCTATTGAGCAAGAGATAAATGATGTACATAAAAATGAAATACGTATTTCTGTTATAGGTGATATTGGAAAACTTCCTAAAAAGGTTCAGAATAAAGTCAATAAAGTTATTAAACTAACAGAAAAAAATAGTAAATTTAATGTCGTTATAGCTTTAAGTTATAGTGGAAGGTGGGAAATAGTGGAAGCTGTTAAAAAAGTGGCTACTGATGTAGAAAACAATATTATCTCTCAAGAAGATATTAATGAGGATACGTTTAAGAAATATTTGAATACCGCAGATATTCCAGATCCTGAGTTGCTAATTAGAACAAGTGGAGAGGAGAGAATTAGTAATTTCCTACTATATCAGTTAGCTTATACTGAGATTTATTTTACTGATGTTTTGTGGCCGGATTTCGACGCTGAAGAATTGTATAAAGCAATAATTAATTATCAAAACAGAGAAAGACGTTTTGGTTTGACAAGTGAACAAATAAAAAGTTAACTTTGCGGGATGAAAAATTTTGGAGTACTTATAGTTTTGTTTTGTGTAGTTTCAGGTGTGGTTGCTCAGGATATACCCGTAAGACAGTTGCCGCAGTTTGATTATGCAAACCCTAAGGAATATGAGCTTGGTGGTATAACGGTGTCAGGCGTGCAATATCTTGATCATACCGTGTTAATGCATTTAATTGACCTAGAAGTAGGGGAAACAATCCTCATACCAGGTGATAGAATATCAAATGCGATAAAAAAACTGTGGGATCAAAACCTTTTTGCAGACATAACAATCACTGCCTCAAGAATAATTGGTTCAAGAATATTTCTTGATATATATTTGCAGGAAAGACCCAGGCTATCTAAATTTTCATTTGAAGGGATTAAAAAATCTGAAGCAGACGATATTCGTGACCTAATAAAACTAGTTAAAGGTATGCAGGTTGATGAAAATATTATTATGCGTACCATCAATCATATAGATAATTACTATAATGATAAGGGATTTCGTAATATGCAGGTTGAAATATCTCAGGAAGAAGATACTCTAATCCCCAATACTGTAAATCTAATTATAAAGATTGACAAAAATGAAAGAATAAAAATTAATAAAATTATTTTTGAAGGAGATTTTAATATTGATGAAGATTTAAAATGGTTTAATGCCTATAGAGGAACAGAAAAAGTCCTAAGAGGAGCAATGAAAAATACCAAACAAAAAACTTGGTGGAATATTTTTAAATCTTCTAAACTGATAAGCAATGAATTTGAAAATGATAAAAAATCTATTATTAACAAGTATAATGAATATGGTTATAGGGATGCCAGAATCAAATACGATACAATTTATGAATTTGATGAAAAAACTGTAAATCTTGTTATAGGAATTGATAAAGGGAACAAATATTATTTCAGAAATATTATTTGGGTAGGAAATACAAAATATTCATCCGAAGTTCTTTCACGAGTTTTGGGCATCAGCAAAGGAGATATTTATAATCAAAAAATGCTGGAAGAAAGACTAATGTATGATCCTAATGGTGTGATGTCTCTCTATCAGGACAATGGATATTTATTTTCTAATATAAATCCAGTTGAAGTACTGGTAGAGAATGATTCAATTGACCTTGAAATGAGAATTTTTGAAGGGCGACCTGCAACTATTAATCGGATTACTCTTACAGGAAATACTAGAACAAACGACCATGTTGTATTGAGAGAAATACGAACCCAGCCAGGAAGTCTTTACAAACGATCAGAAGTGCAAAGAACAATAAGAGAACTTGCACAGTTAGGGTATTTCGATCCAGAGAAATTAGATGTAGACTTCAATCCTGACCCTGTGGCAGGAACAGTTGATCTTGAATATATTGTTGAAGAAAAGCCTTCCGACCAAATTGAACTATCAGGTGGATGGGGTGCTGGAATGATTGTAGGAACTTTAGGATTGTCATTCAATAATTTTTCATTAAAAAATATCTTTAATCCTAAAGCATACAGACCATTGCCTTCAGGTGACGGACAACGACTTGCAATTAGAGCTCAAGCCAGTGGGTTATGGTACCAAAGCTATAGTTTTTCTTTTGTTGAACCATGGTTTGGCGGGAGAAAGCCAAACTCTCTAACCACATCTATATATCATTCAGTAATGTCGAATGCTCAGCTAAATGACTCTCTGCTATATTTCTTTAAAGTCACCGGGGCAGCTTTAGGTCTAGGGCAAAGACTCAAAGTTCCTGATGATTATTTTACATTGTATAATGAGGTTAGTTATAAATTCTATAATATTAAAAATTATCCAGGATTTATTTATAATGAAGGGTATTCAAATAATTTCAGTCTTAAGACTGTTCTAGGAAGACATTCTAGTGGGCCAAATCCTATTTTCCCAACTACAGGCTCTACTTTTTCATTGTCAGTTGAGCTTACCCCTCCATTTTCTCTAATAAATGGAAAAGATTATTCCGGAAATCTTTCTGCCCAAGAAAAATATAAATGGATTGAATATCATAAGTGGAAGTTTAGCGGACAATGGTTTACAACATTAAGTGGAAGTAAAGAAGGCGGATCTAGAGCTTTAGTTCTATTATCTAAATTTGAGTTTGGTTTTCTCGGTATGTATAACAAAGATATTGGTCCTTCACCTTTTGAAGGATTTCAGGTTGGTGGAGATGGTTTGTATGGATATAATTTGTACGGACGTGAAACAATAGGATTGAGAGGTTACGGAAACAATTCTTTAACCCCTTCCAGAGGAGGAAATATATATACTAAATATGCAGTGGAGTTAAGATACCCAATTTCATTAAATCCAACAGCCACTCTGTATGCTCTTACATTTGTGGAGGCTGGAAATGCATGGTTTGCTGCGGACAATTTTAATCCTTTTGATGTAAAGAGGTCTGCAGGCGTAGGAGTGAGAATATTTATGCCAATGATTGGAATGCTCGGAGTTGATTGGGCCTATGGATTTGACGATATACCCGGAACAACTGGAATGAATGGAGGACAGTTTCATTTTGTTATCGGACAACAGTTTTAATATATAGTTTGGCTTATTATTTGCTATGTTCAAGAATTATTTATTTATTTGAAAACTATTAAAATTATAATTATGAAAAAGATTTTATTATTAACTCTGGCTTTTCTTAGTGTAACAACTATGTTTGCCCAAAAATATGCATATGTTGATACTGAGTATATAATGAATAATATTCCAATTTATGAATCTGCTCAAGAACAATTAAACCAGTTTGCAGAAGAGTGGAAAAATGAAATTGATAAAATCAAAGAGTCGGTTGATAAAATGTACAAAGATTATCAGGCAGAACGAGTTTTGCTTACCGAAGAATTGAGAGTAAGACGCGAAGAGGAGATTGTTAAAAAAGAAAGAGAAATGAGAGAATTGCAGCAAAATTATTTTGGAAGGGAAGGTATGTTATTCAAAAAGAGAGAAGAACTTATTAAGCCAATACAAGACGATATTTATAATGCAATCAAAGAAATAGCTAGAGAAGGCTCTTATGCTGTAATATTTGACACAGCTAATAGTTTAAACATGCTATACACAGATCCAAGATACGATAAAAGTGATGATGTTCTTCGCAAACTTGGATATAAAAACTAATTTAAATAGTATTAATATAATAAATTTCAGAGTATGAAAAAAGTAATAATTGTTGCTGTTGTTCTTTTGATAGGAATTTCAAGTTATTCACAAAAATTAAAATTCGGACATGTTGATACGGGAGAGGTTTTTTTAGCAATGCCTGAAAGAGAGCAGGCTTCAAAAGCGGTTGAACAGTTCGCCAGACAATTAGAAGAACAACTAGTTTCTTTAAACAAAGAACTCGAGCAAAAATATAATGATTATTTAGAAAAAGTTGAGACGTTTTCACCATCAATTAAGCAAATGAGGGAAGAAGATATTACAAATTTGCAACAAAGAATTCAAGCCTTCCAAATGAGAGCTCAGCAAGATTTACAAGCAAAAGAGCAGGAATTACTAGAGCCGATATATAATAAAATCACTATGGCAATTACTGAAATAGGAGAGCAGAATGGTTACTTATATATATTTGATGTCTCATCTTTGCTATTTCATTCAAAAGAAAGCACAGATATTACTGAAGAAGTAAAAGCAAAACTTAGAAAGTAAAAAATAATCACTATATTTAAGCCATCTAAAAGGTGGCTTTTTTTATGAATAAACCTATAGGAATATTCGATAGCGGAATCGGTGGAATCACTATACTTAAAGAATTGATATCCGAATTACCTCAAGAAAGCTTTATTTATATTGCTGATAGTAAACATGCACCGTACGGACCTAAGTCTGAAGAAGAAATTGTTTATCTTACTTCTAAATTATCTGAATTTCTAATACAAAAAGATTGTAAACTGATTGTTGTTGCCTGTAACACAGCCACTGCTGCTGCAATTCATACGCTTAGAACAAGATTTAAGATTCCTGTCATTGGTCTTGAGCCTGCAGTTAAACCTGCTTGCCTGAAAACAAAAACCGGAAATGTAGGTGTGCTTGCAACTGAAGGAACTTTCCGAGGAAATCATTTTATAAATACAAGTAACAAATATAAAGATTACGTTACTTTGCATCTCCAAGTTGCTAAAGGACTAGTTGAGCTTGCCGAAAATCTGAATTTTGAGGGAGATTGTGTTCACAATCTAATAAAAAAATATTTAGAATATTTCAAAGATAAAAACATTGATTATCTTGTGTTGGGATGTACCCATTATCCTTATTTTTATAATATTATTCAAGAATATCTCGGGAATCAAGTAAAAGTTATTGATTCTGGCGAAGCTATTGCAAGGCGCGTAAAAGATATACTTATGACCAATAGAATGCTAAACTCAACAAGTAATTTTCAGGAATTAACTTTTTTTAGTACAGGCGACAAGAAAGCCTTAGAATATGTCGTAGAAAAAGAGTTGGTAATATTAAAAGAAATGATTATTGTCGAAAAAATTAATTTTGATTGATTTTAACTCAACAAATACCTCCGAAAATCGTATAGTATATAATGTATGGGCTTAAAACTAATTTTACCTTGTTACTTTAATGAACTGTATTATTATAGATGACGATAGCTTAATCCAAAAGGTGCTAAAAAGTTTTATCGAAAGGTCTAAACTTGCAAATTGTTTGGCTGTATTTGATAATGCATTAGAAGCCAAAGATTTCGTACAAGAAAAGCAAATAGATTTGATTTTTCTTGATATTGAAATGCCCGGTATGAGTGGCTTTGACTATCTTGACGAAAATGAAACAAACTCACAAATCATAATTGTAAGTGGAGATAAAAAATATGCTTTGGATTCCTTTAGCTATGATGTCTCTGATTATCTCTTAAAACCTGTTAAATACGACAGGTTTATTATAGCAATGAATAAATGCATTTCGAAGTATATAGAAATATATCGAGAAGATTATAATAGAGAGCAAATATTCATACACAATGGCAAAGAATTTGAAAGAATTGAATTAAAAAAAATCTCCATAATCGAGATCGGTGAAGATTCTGTAAATATTGAAACTATTGATAATCAAGTAACTAATGGACTATTAAATCAGTCAGAACCAATTATTACAAGAGATTTATTTGTAAGAATAAATTCTACAGTAGTAATTAATGTTAATCATATATTAGATATAAAAGACGATCAGGTTATTCTTAAAATGAATGAATCTGAAAAAGTATTGTGTATAGAAAATGAATTCAAGGCTAACGTACTTCAAAGATTTAATAGCATAAATTAGTTAAAATGCTTTCTAAAAAACACTTGTTCCTCAAATATCTGGGTCAAACATCCGATAGTCCATGTAGTCTAGAAATTGACTATGCAGAAGGAATCTATTTATATGGCATTAGAGGAGAAAAATATATTGATATTATTTCTGGTGTTTCTGTTAGCAATCTTGGACATGGCAACGAGCTAGTTAAAGATGCGGTTAAGAAACAAATAGATAAACATACACATCTTATGGTTTATGGGGAATATGTTCAAAGTCCGCAAGTTGATTTAGCTGTATATTTGTCAGGAATACTGCCTGACTCTTTGAATTCCGTATATTTTGTAAATAGTGGTAGCGAAGCAGTTGACACAGCTCTGAAATTAGCAAAAAGACATACCCGAAAACATAAAATAATTTCTTTTAAAAATGCCTATCATGGTAGTACTCATGGAGCGATTAGTGTTACTGGGCAGGAGAGTTTTAAAAACTCTTTCAGACCTTTATTGCCAGAGATTTATCACCTTGACTTTAACTCCATAGAGCAACTTAACGAAATTGATAATAGTACTGCATGTGTCATTGTAGAACCGGTGCAAGCTGAAGCAGGTATTATAGTTGCTCACGAACAGTTTATGCATAAACTAAGGCAAAAATGCACTGATACCGGCACATTGTTGATATTTGATGAAATACAAACAGGATTTGGCCGAACCGGTAAAATGTTTGGATTTCAACACTTTGGAATTGTACCTGATATAATTTGTTTCGCGAAGGCACTTGGAGCAGGAATGCCTATTGGTGCAATAGTTTCATCTAAGGAGATAATGGATTCTTTTAAATCTAATCCGATTCTGGGGCATATTACAACTTTTGGAGGTCATCCTGTCTCATGTGCTGCGGCTTTAGCTGGGCTTAAATATTTGAATAACTCTGAATTAATTACAGATTCGGTTAGAAAAGCAAATATCTTTATAGATTGTCTAAGGTCAGATAAAATTGTTGAAATTAGACACAAGGGTTTATTTATGGCTGTGGATTTAGGCGATTTTAATCTAGTCATGAGTTTTATTAAAGCTGCAATTAAAAATGGGCTTGTCACTGATTGGTTTTTATTCTATGATAAGGCTTTCCGCATTGCACCTCCTCTGACTATTACCGATGAAGAAATTATAATTGCTTGCAAGATTATTAACAAAACACTTAAAGAAATCTGATATATAAAAGTCTTATTATATCTTTACAAAATATTTTCAATATTTTGCGTTATTATATAAATATTAATAAGTAATTATTTGTAAATTGGTAAAACAAAAGATAAAATATGTTCTTATATTAATCAGTTTCGGGCTTATTCCATTTGTCAATTTGAATGCGCAGAAAGACTTATTTCTACCTGAGATTAACCAAATTAATGATATATTTATTGATATATTAAAAGAATCAAGCGATAAAAAGAGACTCGAACTTAATAATGAAATTATTAAAATAGCCGAGGAAGTCATTAATAACCGAAATAGTTTCAATTATGATTTTACCGGTTTAAATAATATTGTTGTGTTAAATTCAGATGATAAATTATTAAGAATTTATAATTGGAATCTTGCCTTGCAAGATGGTACTCATAAATATTTTGGATACTTTCAATATATGCAGGATAAAGATAAGATGAAAGTGTATAAACTTAATGACATGTCTGATTTTCACGGAGAAGAACATCGTAGTTTTACTTCACACCACGAGTGGTTTGGGGCGCTATATTATGAAATAATAACAAAGAAATGGAACAGAGCGACATATTATACTCTTATTGGTTGGGATGGAGCAAACTTACTTATTAATCGAAAAATAATTGAAATTCTAACTTTTAATAGAAGAGGTTTACCTGAATTCGGAAGAAAATTATTTGTGGTGAATAATGTTAGGACTGGACGCATGATTTTCGAATATGCTGAGCGTGCTACAATGATGTTAAGATATAATGCAAAACAAGATATAATAGTAATGGATCATCTTTCTCCTCCAGAGTCGAAATATAAAGGTTTGCGACAGTATTATGGACCTGATATGTCATTTGATTCATTTAAGTTTATTGGTGGACGATGGCTTCATGAATCAGATATTGATCCAAACATTGCAATAAATTATAAGAAAGATAGTCGAATCAATCAGATTAAAAGACAGAGAGAGACTGTTCGAGAGAGATAATATGAAAGCAATAAAACATATAGAAATTTTCTTTATAGATAATGATAACCTAGAGCTTGAGTATTTTAGGGATAACTTTAAATTGGGGATAAACTTTAAACTATTTACATTTAGTTCTCCAGAGCTTTTTTTGAATAATCTACGTGCAGCAGCAAAAGAGAAAACTTATAAAATTGTTATTATTGATTATCTCATAAAAAGTAGAGGATTAAACACTACAACTGCAATTGAGTTGCTTCCAAAAATAAAAGCAATCAAAAATAATATTGAAGTTATTATTTTTGCAGATAGTGATAATATTGAACTGAAAGCAACCGGAGGCAAGATTAAGCCTGCCGCATATATAAAAAAAGATTCTCAATATTTCATACGACTCGATGCAATTATTTATCGACTTATAAGTGAATATGAGCTAAAAAGAAATTATACTGCATCAAAAAGAGCTCTTATCTTATTTATTGCTGTATTATTTGTTGGAGCAACTTCTTTCCTTATTATTTACAGATTCTTCAGGGAATTATTGTAATTTTTTCAGCATGTCTGACTAATTGTCATACTTTGACTAATGGCATATTCTTTGGCAGAACAAAACACTGATAAATAAAATATTAAAATTATGGCAGAAATTAAAGGAAATATTGGTGTAACTACAGAGAACATTTTCCCTATTATTAAAAAGTTCTTGTACTCGGAACATGAGATTTTTTTGAGAGAATTGGTTTCTAATGCTGTTGATGCATGTCAAAAACTTAAAACTATTTCAATAGCAGGAGAATATGATGGTGAAAACGAAAATCTTAAAGTGGAAGTTATTCTAGACAAAGAAAATAAGACTATTACAATTCGAGACAATGGTATTGGAATGACTTTGAAGGAGGTTGAAAAATACATTAATCAGATAGCGTTTTCAAGTGCAGGTGACTTCCTCGATAAATATAAAAATAGTGAAAATGCAATTATTGGTCACTTTGGATTAGGCTTTTATTCATCATTCATGGTTTCTGAAAAAGTTGAAATCATTACAAAATCTTATCAGAGAGACGCAAAGGCTGTAAAATGGTCATGTACAGGTAGTCCTGAGTATTCTATGATTGAGACAGAAAAGGAAAGCATTGGAACTGACATAATCTTGTATATTGATAAGGATTCTGAAGAATTTCTGGAAAAAAACAGAATCGAAAATATGTTAAACAAATTCTGCAAGTTCTTGCCAGTAAAGGTAGTTTATGGAAAAAAAACAGAATGGAAAGATGGGAAGGAACAAGAAACTGAGGAAGACAATGTAATTAATAATACAAGTCCGGCTTGGAAACTAAAACCTGCAGATTTGAAAGATGAGGATTACAAATCGTTTTATCGAGAGTTGTATCCAATGAATTTTGAGGAACCTTTGTTTAATATTCATCTAAATGTTGATTACCCTTTCAACTTGACGGGCATACTTTACTTCCCTCGAATTAAAACAAATTTAGATATGAACAAAAACAAGATTCAATTATACTGTAATCAAGTTTTTGTAACAGATTCTGTAGAGGGTATAGTTCCTGAATTTCTTACTCTGCTACATGGAGTGATTGACTCTCCTGATATACCATTAAATGTATCAAGAAGCTACTTGCAGACCGATTCAAATGTCAAGAAAATTTCTAGTCATATTAGTAAAAAAGTAGCAGATAGATTAGCCGAAATTTTTAAAGAGGATAGACCTGGATTCGAAAAAAAATGGGATGATTTAAAATTGTTTATTGAGTTTGGAATGATTTCAGATGAGAAATTTTATGAAAGAGCAGAAAATTTTGCTTTATTTAAGACTGTAGATAAAAAATATTTTACATTCGAAGAATATAAAGAAAAGATAAAAGAAAATCAGACAGATAAGGACAATCAATTAATCTATATTTATGCTACTAATGCTGAAGAGCAGTATTCATATATCAAATCTGCTAAAGATAAAGCTTATGATGTGCTGTTGCTTGATGGTCAATTGGACATGCACTTCATTAATACTCTGGAATCTAAACATAAAGACTCAAGGTTTGTGAGAGTAGATTCTGATACAATTGATAATTTAATACGTAAGGATGAAAAAACTCCATCAGTTCTTAGTGATACAGAACAAGAAAATATTAGAAAAGCATATTACTCGGTTATTGATGAGGGAAAAGAATACCGAATTTCAGTTGATGCGATGTGTGAGAATGAAATGCCTGTTATGATAGTGAAAGATGAGTTTATGAGGAGAATGAAGGAGATGTCTGAAGTTAGTGGGGGAGCAGGATTCTATCGCGATTTGCCTGATGATTATAGGGTAGTAATTAATACTAATCATCCAGTCATTGTCGACCTTAGTAATAAACTTGAAAAAAGAAATGCCTCAAAAATAGCCTTGCTTAATCAGCAAATAGAGACACTATCATCTGAAAAGTCTGCAATTGAAGAAAAAATTAATGAATTAAAGGAAGATGAAAAACCAAAAATTGATGTAGAAAAAATAGAAGAAATAGCAGAGAAAATAAAGCAAGTGAATAAGAATAAGGAAGATATACTTACAGAATTCGGAAAAAAGCAAAAAATAGTAGGTCAAACCTATGATTTGGCATTACTAGCTAATGGTTTGCTAAAAGGTGAATCCTTAAGTAAGTTTGTAAATAGAAGTATTGACTTATTGAAAAAGTAATAAAAAAAAGCCTCGTTTGCGAGGCTTTTTTTTATTCAATTGCTACAATCAGTCCTTTTTCGTTGAGATTTTTCTCCATTTTCTTTAGAGGCTTTATTTCTCCTCTTTTAATATCGCACTTTCCTTTATAATGTGTTATTAAAGCACATTGCTCAGCTTGAACATAATCATGATTACAAATATCAATCAGACAATTTATAACAAAATCAAATGTATTAATATCATCATTATAAAGAACTAAAATCTTGTTAGTTTTGCTTTCCTTTGAAGTTTGCTGAAACTCTATCGGATTTGTAAATTCATTTTGTTTTTCCATATGCGAAAACTTAATAGACAAATTTACAAAATTTAAATATACCTTTGAAATAAAATATATGAATTTGTGAAATAATAATACTGAAAGACTTAATTTGATAACTCCAGTCTTCTAGCTTCGCTATTACTTATTCTTTCACCGTTTAAATATGAAACGATAAAAGCGTCACTAATCCCTTCATTTCTGGCTACTTCTTGAATTGATGTGGCAGTCTCATATGATGTAAACTCTCCAATTCTGTAGATTATAAGACCAGATGAAGTGCTGACTTCATCTACATTATTATTCCTGGCGATGCTTTCAAAATATTTCTTGGTCTCATTATTAACAGGTCTGCGATAAGCTCCTATCTGTACATAATATGAAGGTTTATTTATGACAGGTATTTCTAAACTTATGTTTGTAGCACTGTCTTGAACTGCATTGTAAATATTTTCTGCCTCCGACCTAAATGCTGAACTTTGCGTGTTCTGAGTTTCAAATAAGCGACGTGCTTCTGTGTTGCTAATTCTTTGTCCATTTCTGTAAGCTGTAATAAATGCATCATTTATTCCTAACTGCCTAATCCTATTTTGCATAGCAACTGCATCATCATAGTTTGTATATTTTCCATAAAAATGTCTGATAAGACCATTGCTAAGTTGTTCATACATAATTGGACTAATACCATATAGATTAATTGGCTCGACTAATCTTTTGTATACTCCTATCTGAATGCAGAAGAATACCTCTTGACTTTCTCTTATATTTGTGTGAATTGAAGTAGTTTCTGAAATTGATGTTTGATCACTAATTGTGGGAGTAATTGAAATGCCTGTGTCAGAAGAAACTCCTTTCTGTCCATATAAATTTTCCATCTGACGTGCTTGATATACAGATATTCTTTCTCCATTAAAGTAAGCAACTATAAAACAATCATTGTAACCAAGATCTCTAACTATTGGTAAACTGGCATTGGCATTTTCAAATGAGTAAAATAATCCGACCACATATCTGAGTAACCGACTTTGGGGGAGAGTTTCTATGAGAATTGGACTTATTCCTTTAAATGTTTCGTTAGGCACGGGGCGATTAAACGCGCCGATTTGTATTCTGTATGTTATTCCACTCTGTGTTTCGCTTATTGTTTGAATTGGGTTTGTATCATTGTAATGACTTATATTATCATCCGAATCAATAAGAATAAAATCTTGTTGCGTATTTATCTTATCAGGAATTTCGGATATGAATTCAGTAATGTAATCTGATTTAGTATCATAGACTTTTTCTGTCTGTTTTTCTTTTGGGACATATAATAATGCAATCTCGTCAGGGATAGTTCCAGAATGATAAATGTTTATTGATTTTTCAATATTTTTAAAAGCTTCCCCTGAATTAACAATTGCTTTGTCATATTTATTAAGTAAGTCAAGATTGATATTATTATCCTTATAGTTTATTATGTATTCAAAATTTTTCTGCGCAGACCTTATATTATATTCAGATGTTCTCTTTATGCTGTCAGAAATTTGTGTTAACCTCTTGTCATCTGAGGCGATTCGTGAATACATACTTATGGCATAAGTATATTTTAGATGTATCAAGTCTGACTGTAACTGAGCAAGATATTTTATCTCTTTTATAAAACTTTGCTCAAGATTTTCAAGTTGACGCTGTGTTCTTTTTATCTGTCGTCTTTTCATCTGTCCCGATAAGTCTGCTTTTAGGTCCTCTATTTCAGAATAGAGATTTTCCTTATTATTTAGAGATTTGTCTATTTTAGCTTGTTTTTCAATGAGATCAAAATGAAGATTCTTGTCATTTTTTATAATTTCAAAATCAATTTTTATTAAGCCTTTCTGCAAGTCTGTTATAATCTCTTTGTCTAAAGGAATGATATCGTTCTCAGTCAGTAGTTGAGATATTTCCATTATTTCTTTTTCTGATGAACTTGTCTTAATATTATCATATAAACTTATTATCTCATTTTCAAGTTCTGAAGCTCTTTTATGCATCAAATCAATGCCCTCTAAACTATGAAATTCACTAAAATCTTTAATTGTTTTTCGCAAAGAACTACTTTCGCTAAAAGCGTTTTGCATATCTGCCAGCAATATTTTATTTTTCTCAGAATTCTCAGAATTCTGAGCTAAGTCTAAAATGTCTATCACCATATCTTGTCGAATCTCGCTCATCTCTATGATATTCTGAGTTTGCTCTTTTTCCAAGAGATTAAGACTCAAAATCATTTTTTGTTTTTCTCTGTCAGAACTAATTGTTTCAATTTCTTTTTTAGTTTCGTTGATTTCTTTTTCCGTTTGTTTATATTTTGAAAGCAATAAAGCATTTTCACTAATTAGTTTTTTTAGATTATCATATTCATCTAAAATACTAGGGTCGTTTTGAGTGGATATATCAATTTTTGCAGTGTTTATCCAATCAGTATTTGAATTTGCTTTATTGTAAAATAGTTGTGTTTCCTTAAATAATTCATCTTGTTCAATAGTTTTATTTATAACCTGAAATTGTTTCTCAAGTATTGAGTTGCCTTGAATAATCACTTCTTCTAGCATATAATAAGCCATAGATTTCTCAAGTTCTTTTGCCTTAACTAGATAATCCGCGACTTCTTGACTAATTTCCGGGTACTTGTTGTTAAGTTGCAGATTTTCATGGTAAAAAGATACTCTCTCATATTGATTTTTTAAAATTATCTTTTTAGCGATTAATAGGGTGTTTAACAATATTTGATTTAAACTGTCTATTTTATTAATAATTTGCTCTGAGTCGGTTGAAACTTCTTTGTTATATCCGGTCTTTAAACTTTTAATCTTGTTTTCATAATCATTCACTTTTTCCAAAATTGTCAATAATATAGAGTTGTCTATTATTGGATCTTCATAAAAAAATTCTTTTGTGAACAGATTTTTCGGAATTTCATAAGCAATAAATTCATTTGCTTTTTCTTGTAATAAAAGTGTTTTTTCTTTATTATTTACCTCTACTAGTTGGTCATTTAGTGAGTTAATTTCAGTACCTGTGATTATATTAATAATAGATTCATAATTAAATACAGCAAGTTCAAGATTTTTGTCAATTTCTGCCAAAATAATTGCTTTTAGCTCAGGCTCAATAGTTTGTTGAAGTTGCGACTCAAGGTTATTTACATTATTTATAAGCAAAGAAATGTCTTTTGTATGCGCTCTTACAGTAGGAGGTGCAAATTTGTCATATTTCGCTGTAAAATTTTGATAAAAGTGGAGTTTAGTTTTTTCATTAGTTATTTTTTTTAAAAGAAAGTCTGTGTGTTGCTCTTGAGCAGTTACTAGATATTCCTCTAACTCTTTAATAGACTTTGATATATTTTCAGGATCAGTAGATTCAATAACAACTTTAAGCCTTTGAATCTCTTCATAAGTGCTTATTAGATTGTCTTGCATTGATTCAATTTCTTCGTCAATAATAATATTATCCTGTAATTCCATTTTTAAGGTTTGTGCAAGGTCTTCGCTTTCTATAACTTTTTTGTAATCATGATATTCAGAAATGCTTTGTGTTTTATCAGAAAGTTGTTCACTTAAATATTGTTCAAAGCTATTTAATAAAAAAATATCCTCCTCCTTATTTACGATATCTGACTTTTCAATCTCGTTTATGTGAGTTAATAGATTGTTTAATTGTAAAACGATTTTGTCTGCCTCCTTGATAATAGTGTCGATATCAGAATATCCAATCTGGATTCTTATTTCAGTGTATTTATTAATTTCTTCTTTTGCTTGTTTTTCAACGGTAGACTTAGGAATACTGCTAATAATTGAAAGTTTCGTTTCTTGAAGTTTATCCTGCATCTGTGTGATATCTGTTTTTATGATATCTTGCTTGCTTAAACTTTGTTCAACTTCTAATGCTTTAGTTAAATCAATAAGCTCCGCCAAAAGAGAATCTTTTTGAAAGAGTAATTTATTGGTTACTATAAGCTTGGCGGGCAATAATTCAGTAATATTTCTTATTAACTGAGATGTATTATTCTGTAATTCTTGATTTTGGGTTAATTCATTTTGCGTTATTTGCAAAGTTTGTAATGATTCTATTTCTTTAAATAAGCTTTCTGCTCTTAGATCAAATAAACTTTCTGTCATTATTGTGTTTTGACTGCTTGCAATATCTTTCAAATTAGACTGGTTTATATATACTCTAAGTAATTCGATATCATTATCAACTTCGGATAATTTGTATGGATTTATTTGAACATTTTGATCATAACTAAACGAATCAGCTACGTCAATTTCTTGAGCGAGGTTTTTTATCTCATTCTTAGTAACTTCATAATTAATTTTTAATTGTTTAAGGCTTTCACTCTCCGCTATTTGAATTTCTTCAACTTTTTTTACTTCGAGAGCAATGTTTAACTTTTCTTCTAGGTGTTCAAGTTGATAAAATTGTTGCAATAACTTTTTCTTATCCAGTTCTGTTTTGTAGATGCCTTTCTCAATAAATTCAATGCGTTGAGCAAGTTCTTCAGATTTTTCAATTTGATGCTTTAATAATCTTTGTTTCTGTTGGATTATTTCTTGCGCGGGGCTATTTAATCCTATTCTGTTAAGTGTAGTTTTTAAATCTGTTACAGCTTTGTTTATATCTTTTTGCGAATTATATGCGTTTTGAATCGTATTTAATTGAGTTTGATAATATGCAGATTGTGCAGTAAGACTTTGCTCTTTGGATAATCCCAGTCGTGTTATTTCAAAAAGGATTACAGCTTTCTGTGCATTCTCTCTAATTTGCGTATCAATTTTTAATATTTCTTGGTTTGAGGCATTATTTTTTTGTAATTCTTCTTTTTCAATACGGAGGCTTTTGATCTCATTTATTATATTTTTACTTTGATTAAATGACGAATATGACATTTGCCCAATTATTCCAATAAAATCAGAAATATCGTCAATCGTCTTCTGTGATTCTTCAATTAAATCATAGTCATCAGAAAGGTCGGTAATCTCGGAAGCGCTTGAAGTAATTGTATCTTTCATAACTAAAACTTGTTCATCTAGACTGTCTGTCAATATTATAGTACGTTCAAGTTCTCTTTTGTTTAATTCGGCAATTGCAACAGCACTTACTTCTAATTTAGCTCTTCTAAATACATCATCGATATTACTGATTAGTCTTTGTTGCGGATCTTTCTCAAGAAGAATTCTGTAAATTGTTATTCTGTCATCAGTAACATCTCTATTTGAAGCAAAAAATGCAGTTTCGTCATGAATATCCTTTACAAACATTATGTCATCAAATGGTGTATTAATTGGGAAATCCATATTCTCAGGTTCTGACCATTCGCTGTTAGCAGTATTATATACCGATTTAAAAATATCGAAACCACCCATACTACTATGTCCTTTTGATGCAAAATAAAGGGTTACTCCATCGGCAGCAATAAATGGGAAAGCCTGATCAAACTCATCGTTTATTGGGGCAGGCAAAATTTGAGGTTCACCCCAATTATCGCCATCTTTTTTAATAACATATATATTCAGGCTACCTCCGCGTCTGTTTCCGTAGCTACTCATGAAAATAACATTATGTAGGTCTGATATATACATTAAATCAGGATGTTTAATGTTACGGTCGGGACGAGTGCGGTAAGACTCTGGTTTGATTAGTAACTTTCCGCCAAAATCGCTAAAATCATAAGAATAATGAAAATTTTGTTTATTTATTGAGCGATTAAATACAACTTTGAGTTCATAAGCATATTGAAGTAATTTTTGTCCATTCTCCGCCATTATTATTCTTCTGTCGATATCTTTATCTCTTATCTCTCTCTGTTTGGTATTAGATTTATATTTCAAATAGTTTTCAGCTGCTTTTGAAAAATTGTATTGTTTATGATGTGCAATCCCTAAATAAAGGTAGGCTTCATGTATACCTTCTTCTGCAGATTGTTCCATTAAGTTTATACCTCTCTTAATGTCCTGTCGTAAAATAATATTACATACCCCAAAATAATATCGAAAACTTTTTTCTCCGGGGTATAAACTTAAAAGTTGAGAGAAGCCCTTGTACGCTTCTTGGTAATCCTCTGAATTATACTGAGTTATTGTTCTCTGGTATAATTGCTTTTCTTCAGGACTCATATTCACCTCAGGTTGAATTTGAGAGACTAACAATAGCGAATTACTAATGATAACCAACAGTAGAACTATTTTTAGTATTGCTCTCAAAATCAAATTTTAATGAATGCTATTTACAGCAAATATAAGAAAATGTTAAGTATATTGAAAAACTCATGTGTAATTAAGATTTTATAACCAAAGTAAATATTGCAACAAGCATGATTAACTAGTTTATACTGCTTGAATAGTTATGTGTTTTTTTACTTTGTTGATAAACTTTTTAAAATGGTATTGGCAAAACAAAACTGAAAAACTATATTTGTGTTAAATAAAAAAATAAAGTCTATGAAAAACCTAAAGCCAGGAGATAATGCTCCAGATTTTAAAGGAAAAAATCAATTTGGTAAGGATGTGCAACTTTCTGATTACAAAGGCAAAGGTCTTATTTTATATTTTTATCCAAAAGATAACACTCCGGGTTGTACTGCTGAGGCTTGCGATCTTCGAGACAATTACAATATGTGGATTAGTAAGGGTTTTGAGGTCTTAGGAGTTAGTCCAGATAGTGAAAAGAGTCATCTGAATTTTATTGAAAAGTACTCCCTCCCATTTGATTTAATAAGCGATACTGAAAAGACAATTTTAAAGTCATATGAGTCTTGGGGAGAGAAGAAAATGTATGGTAAAGTTTACGAGGGAGTTTTACGTAAAACTTTTGTCATTAGTCCTGAAGGGAAAATTGATAATATTTTTGAAAAAGTTAAAACAAAAGAACATACAAGTCAAATATTAACCGAAATTAAATAAAAGAATATGTCAAATAAATCAGATGATATAAAAAAAGAAAAACTGAAAGCTGTTCAGTTAGCAATGGGTAAAATCGAGAAAGATTTTGGAAAAGGTTCAATCATGATGCTTGGCGATAAAGCGATAGCCGATGTTTCGATAATTAGCTCCGGGTCTGTAGCCCTTGATCATGCTCTTGGAACAGGAGGATATCCTAGAGGTAGAGTGATTGAAATATTCGGTCCTGAGTCTTCAGGCAAGACCACCTTGGCGATTCATGCGATTGCTGAAGCTCAAAAAGCAGGAGGTATCGCTGCAATAATTGATGCAGAACATGCATTCGACCGCTTTTATGCTGAAAAACTCGGCGTTGATATTGAGAACTTAATTATTTCACAACCCGACAATGGTGAGCAAGCATTAGAAATCACAGATAACCTGATACGTTCAGGAGCAATTGATATTATAGTAATTGACTCTGTAGCAGCTCTTACTCCACGAGCAGAAATCGAAGGTGAAATGGGAGATTCCAGAATGGGATTACAGGCAAGATTGATGTCCCAGGCACTAAGAAAACTTACTGCAAACATTAATAAGACCCAAACTTGCTGTATATTTATAAATCAACTTAGAGAAAAAATTGGCGTTATGTTTGGTAATCCTGAAACAACAACAGGTGGAAATGCATTGAAATTTTATGCTAGTGTTAGGGTTGATATCAGAAGAACTGGACAGATTAAGGACACCGGCGACGAGGTTAAAGGTAATCGTACAAAAGTTAAAATCGTAAAAAACAAACTTGCGCCACCATTTAGAAAGGCAGAGTTTGATATAATATATGGAGAAGGAATATCTAAAATAGGAGAAATAATAGACCTTGGAGTAGAATTTGAAATTGTTAAGAAAAGTGGATCTTGGTTTAGTTATGGCGAAACTAAATTAGGTCAAGGAAGGGATGCCGTTAAACAAATTATTATGGATAATCCAGAACTAATGGCAGAGATTGAAGGTAAAATAGTAGAAAAACTAAAAGCCGTTTAATAAAGTTGTTGTTTTTCCTTTTTGAAAGGATTAAAAAAATAAAATGTTGATGAATAGATTTATTAGATTAAGTGTATTTTTAATTTTTATATCTTTTGTTATTTCAGTTAGTTCTTGTAAGTCAGGAGATAAGGATGGAGTCGAATTAGAGCAACCTAGCGATGACAATAAAATCGAATACCTAAGTAAGCAAATTCGTGAAAATCCTAAAAGTCCTGAGCTTTTTGCGGAAAGAGCAAGTTTACATTTTGAGGAGGGAAATATAGATGAAGCAATAAATGATATTCAAATAGCTTTAGTGCTAGATTCTATAACCCCAGATTATTATATTAAGCTTTCAGGCTATTACTTGAGTCGCGGACATTCCGGGCCCGCAAGAGATGCACTGCTTAAATGTATTAAGTTTAATCCTCTCGAAAGAGAACCCAGACTAAAACTCGCACAAATTTACTTTTATGTACAAATGTATAGAGAAGCTTTGCTCGAAATATCATTCCTTGAGCAGAACAATCTGCAAAATGATGAATCATTCTTTATTAAAGGACTGATTTTACTTGAAGGCGGAAATTTACAAGAAGCTATTCGGGCTTTTCGTCGAACCATTGAATATAATCATAATTATTGGCAGGCACATAATTATCTCGGCTTAATACACAGTAATATGAAGAATGCATTAGCTGTTGAGTATTTTGAAACAGCAATAAGACTTTTTCCAGATAATCTTGAGATTAGACTTAATGCAGGTATAACGTTTCAGGAATTTGGATATCCGGATAGAGCAATAGAACAATATGATTATATTATTAGTGTTGACTCATTATTCTATAATGCATATTTTAATAAGGCTTATGTTTATCTCGAGTATCTTGGCGAATACGGTAAGGCGGTAGAATTTTTTAATAAATCATTAGAACTCGATGTGGAATCATATCCGGCTTATTATAATAGAGGATTTGCATATGAATTGATGGGGAATCTTGATGCAGCAGAAAGTGATTATCGTAAAGCATTGGAGATAAAGCCAAATTATGATCTCGCAGTTGAAGGATTAAATGAAGTTATAGATAAAAAACGAAAACTTAAACAATAAATTAGTTATAATTATGAAATTACAGTATTTACTTTTATTTGTTCTTTTGGCTTTTGTCGCATGTAATAATGCAGATAAACCAATTTCTAATCAGGATGATGATTTTATGCCTGATGTTTCTCTTACGCCAGATGAAATTGCAGGGGGTATACTTACTCCAGAAATATTGTGGAAATTTGGAAGGATTGGTAGTACAGATATTAGTCCGGATGGTACTCAATTGGTCTATAATATCAGTTATTATAGTCTTGGAGAAAACACTGGCTATACTCATATCTTTAAAATTCCAACAGAAGGAGGAGATCCGGTACGAATAACTGGAGGACGAAATTCATATACCAACCCTCGATGGACTCCTGATGGTAAAAGAATAGCTTTTTTAGCAGTTCACGAAGAAAAAAATCAAATATGGACAATGACGCCTGATGGAAAAGATAGAGTAGTTGTTTCGAATTCAGACAATAACATAAATGGATTTGAATTTTCTCCAGATGGAAATAGCTTATATTTTACTGCAAGAGTTAAACTAGATCAAACTCCTCAGGATATTTATGCTGATTTGCCAAAGCTTAATGTGATAATTGCAGATGAATTAATGTATAGACATTGGAATAGATGGCATGATTATAAATATAGCCATGTATTTATTGCTGAATTTGATGGTAATAAAGTTGTGAATTATAAAGATATAATGGAGAACGAGCCTTATGAATCACCAATGAGTCCTTATTTTAGTAGCTCGGAGATTGCATGGAGTCCCTGTGGAAAAAAACTTGCGTATACTTGCAAAAAAATGTCAAAAAACGAATACGCGTTTAGCACTGATTCTGATATTTATCTTTATGACTTAACAACAGGAAAAACCGAAAATTTAACAGAAGGAATGTTAGGTTATGATAAATACCCCGTTTTTTCTTCTAGGGGAGATAAACTTGCATTTATAAGTATGGAAACTCCCGGATACGAAGCCGACAAAACTAGGTTATTTATAATAGATCTTGAGAGCGGCGAAAAAACTTATCTGACAAAGAATTTCGATTACGAGGCAAGTAATGTTAATTGGTCTGATGATGATAATTTTATCTATTTCATAAGTGGAATAAATGCTACATATCAAATTTTTAGAATTAATATTTCCACAAGAGAGATTGCACAGATAACTAGTGGTGTTCATAATTATACATCAATTGATGTCAAAGGAGACTTTATTCTTGCCAATAAAATGTCGATGTCAATGGCAAATGAACTATTTGTTTTAAGTGCGGGTGGCGATGAAAGACAGTTAACATATACGAATCAACACATATATGATAATATAGAATTTGGAAAAGTTGAGGAAAGGTGGGTAAAAACTACTGATAATAAAGACATGCTTGTTTGGTTGATTTATCCTCCAAAATTTGATGAGAACAAGAAGTATCCTGCGCTATTGTATTGTCAGGGAGGACCACAAAGTGCTGTTTCTCAATTCTTTTCATATAGATGGAATTTTCAAATGATGGCTGCGAATGACTATGTAATAATCGCTCCAAACCGCCGAGGATTACCCAGTTTTGGAACCGAATGGAACGAGCAAATATCAGGAGACTATGGAGGCCAAAATATGAAAGACTATTTGACCGCAGCGAATACATTAAAAAAAGAAGATTTTATTGATGAAGAAAGACTTGGTGCAATAGGAGCTAGCTACGGAGGTTTTTCAGTATATTGGCTTGCAGGTCATAACGATGATAAACTATTTAAAGCATTTATTTCTCACTGTGGAATTTTTAACTTTGAAAGTATGTATAACTCGACCGAAGAAATGTTCTTTGTACATCACGATTATGGAGGAGCATATTGGGAAAAGGATAATAAAATTGCACAAAGATCGTACGAAAATTCTCCTCATAGATTTGTGCATAAATGGAATGCTCCCATTTTAATTATTGTTGGGATGAATGATTTCAGAATACCTTATACTGAGAGTCTGCAGGCTTATAACGCAGCTCAGATGCACAATGTGCCTTCTCGATTACTTGTTTTTCCAGAGGAAACCCATTTTGTTTTAAAACCGCAAAATAGTGTGATGTGGCAAAGGGAATTTAAAGCTTGGCTTGATAAATGGCTTAAATAAAGGCATAAAAAAAGGCTGTTCTTTCCAGGACAGCCTTTTTTTTTTTTACTATTCCGGATGTATTGCTTCAACAGGACATACATCAGCGCAAGCACCACAATCTGTGCAAACTTCAGGATCAATTACATAGATATCTCCTTCTGCTATTGCCTCAACTGGACATTCATCGATGCAACTGCCACAAGCAGTACAATCATCATTAATTACATAAGCCATTTCTTTATTCTTTTAGTTAATAATTCTTTAATGTTTACAGTACAAACATATACTAGTTTTTTTAAATCTCAAAAAGATAAAATCATTTTTCAATATTTTATAATGATTCTAAATTGACGTGCTTATTTATAAAAAAAAGAGTCCCTTTTGAGAACTCTTAAAACTTTGTACCCCGTAGGGGAATCGAACCCCTGTTACCAGGATGAAAACCTGGCGTCCTAACCCCTAGACGAACGGGGCATTTTTCAAAATTTTGGACTGCAAAGAAACGAAGAAAAAAAATAAATTCCAAATAATTTTCAAAAAAAACAAATGAAAAAATGTAAGATTTTGAAAATCAGCAATAAAATAATTATTCTTTACTTAATTCATCTGCAAGTTCGTCGGTCATCTCTATATTGTGATAAACACTTTTTACATCATCGTCGTCTTCAAGCACTTCTATCAACTTCAAAACTGCTTTAGCTTCATTAACACCTATTTTAGAATAATTATTTGGAATCCTTTGTAGTTCTGCATTTTGAGGGACAATTCCAAGCTCTTCAAGTTTTTTGTTGATATTTCCAAAATCTTCTTTAGCGCAACTTATAGTTATTATTTCGTCTTCAAACTCTATATCTTCAGCTCCGGCATCAATAAGCTCGAGCTCAAGTTCATCTATATTAATATTTTCTGTTTTTATTAATTCAAAGATTCCTTTGTGGTCAAAAATAAAACTTAATGAACCATGTGTTCCCAGAGTACCTCCATATTTATTAAAATATGATCGAACAGCAGAAACTGTTCTTTGATTGTTATCGGTTAAGCATTCAACAAAAACTGCTATGCCGTGTGCAGCATATCCTTCAAAACTAACTTCTTGAAAATCGGAACCATCTTGATTTCCTTTTTTTATTGCTCTCTCAATATTATCTTTAGGCATATTGGCTCCTTTGGCATTTTGTATTGCTAAACGAAGTCGAGGATTATATTCCGGGTCATTACTATTCCCATGTTTTATTGCTATAGTAATTTCTTTCGACAATCTCGAGAATATTTTTGACCTTTTAGCATCAATCGCTCCCTTTTTGCGTTTGATAGTTGACCATTTACTGTGACCTGACATATATTAAACCAATAGTTAAACATTAATTTACTGCAAAAATAGATTTTTTTTTCATACTCATAATTTTTTAAACTATTATCTTTTTGTTCCTATTTTTAAAAAGTGTATTTTCATTGCTCACAAATCTAATTCTTATTATGAAGCATTTTTTATTTGCTCTATTTTTGATATTCAGCCTAATTACATACTCACAGATTAGATACGAAAAAAGACTGGAATTTGATTTACGCGACGGTTATAGTGATGAGGAAGTATTTGCTCTCGGTAAAAACGGTTTTATATTGAGGGCAGCCAGAGATCAAAGACAGGGGTCAGATATTATTTATAAATATGATTTATTTGATTGTGATTTTAGTTTATTAAAAACCGATTCTGTTTTAATACCCAAAAAGTTAAAGAAAGGGGAATCTTTTTTTAAAGATGAAACATTGCATACTTTGTTTAAAAATAGAAAAGGTGAATTTGTGCTTGTTACAGTTAACCCTAATGATTTAGGTTTAACCCGGGTAAACGGGGATTTACCTTCAAATATTATAATAAGTGATATGACAGTTCTTGGAGATTTTGCAATTTTTAAGTCTGTAATTCGCCGAAGTCCTTATCTATTCTCTATTAATTGGAAAACTGGAAAACAACAACCCATACCTATAATATTGGGTTCAGCAAAAACTAAAGATACTCAATTTAGCAGCTTTCAAGTAATAAAGGAAATAAACGAAGTTTTTATTTATGTCAAAATTAAGAAATCTCGAGAGAGGTTTGACACACATGTTGTAAGACTAGATGATAAGGGTAAGAAGAAAGAAGTGCTTAATCTGACAAAAGATCTTGAAAAAAATCTTTTAGATGTAACATCAAGTAGTATAGGAAATGAATGGTTTGTCTTTACAGGGACTTATTCGTCTAAAAACATACATTATTCTCAAGGAATTTTCTTCTGTGAAGTAAAGAATGGGAAATTGCAAAATATATCTTTTTATAGTTATTCCGATTTACAAAACTTTCATTCATATTTATCAGAAAGAAGACAAAATAGAATCGAAAAAAAGAAGGAGAAAAAAAAGAGAAAGGGAGGTGAATTAAACTTGAATTACCGTATTGCGATTCATGATATCATTACCAAAGAGGATTCTTACATTTTACTTGGAGAAGCATTTTATGAAACTCACAGAAGCGAAGTGACTTATATTTCAACCACTGTAAATGGATCAACTACAATGATGCCAATAACTAATACCGTGTTTGACGGTTATCAATATACACATGCCATATTAGTAAAATTTGACTTGAACGGGAATAAACTTTGGGATCAAACGTTTGAAATGAGGTCTGATTACAAGCCATTTAGTATTAAAAAGTTTATATCAATGGTAGAAGATGATAATAAGTTGAAAATGGTTTTTGCAAATAAATCAACTATGGTTTCAAAGATTATTGATATGGATGGGGAAATAATTCAGGATAAAATTTCTGACCCAATAGAGACTGGTTATGCAGAAGATAAAATAAAATACTCATTTTCAAATATTCATTATTGGTATGATGACTATTTTATTGCTTACGGATTTCAAAGGATAAAAAATAAAGAGGATGAGATTATTAAACGAAAAAGAAATGTTTTTTTCGTTTCTAAAGTGAGATTTAATTAGAAATCCAAAGTCAAAATATACCATGAATTTCTGCAATTAATTCACCTCAACCAACTTTTTTTAAATATTTATTCTATATGCTTGTTGCATAAAAAAAATATTGTATATTTGCAGTCCGTTTTTTGAGGGAATAAATAATGTTAAAATTTTAGAGAAAAGAAATATGGCACATCATCAGTCGGCAAAAAAAAGAATAAGACAAAACGAAAAAAAGAGATTGCACAATAAATATTACGCCAGAACGACCAGAAATGCAGTAAGGGATTTGAGAAATACTACTGAAGTTTCTGAAGCTCAGGAAAAATTGCCAAAGGTTTACGCATTGCTTGATAAACTTGCAAAAAAGAATATTATTCATTCGAATAAGGCAGCAAATCTTAAATCTTCACTTGCTTTACATGTTAAATCTCTGAACCAGTAAATATAATTACATAAAATACTTCTGAACATCATTCTCTTAAGTGAATGATGTTTTTTTATTGTTGTTTTTTTTGAAATAATTAAAATAATTTCAAGTATTTTGTGAAGTTTCCTATATTTGATAAAACATATTTATTTTTTTAATAATTAGTACTCCATAATGCAAAAAATAATTGATTTTAGAAGTGATACTGTTACAAAGCCTTCAAAGCAAATGTTGGAAGTTATGTTGTCTGCCAAAGTAGGTGATGATGTGTTTGGAGAAGATCCTACTGTGAAAGAACTTGAATCCTATGTAGCAAAACTATTTGGGATGGATGATGCTATTTTATGCCCTAGTGGAACAATGACCAATCAGATTGCAATTAATATTCATGTCAAACCTGGAGATGAAGTAATATGCAGTAGGCAGTCACATATTTACAATTATGAAGGTGGTGGAATAGCCAGAAATTCAGGCGCTTCAGTTAGACTAATTGAATCAGAAAATGGGTTATTTACCGATTGTGAGGTTGAAGCAAATATAAATCCGGATGATATTCATATGCCAATAACATCTTTGGTTTCAGTTGAAAATACGAGTAATCGTGGCGGTGGCGTTTGCTTTAGCCTTTATGAATTAAGAAAAATAAATAAAGTTTGTGAAAAATATGGATTGAAATATCACATTGATGGAGCACGTATTTTTAATGCTATTGTTAAAAATAATGAAGAAGCCTCTGCATATGGAGAAATTTTCGATTCAATATCTGTATGTTTAAGCAAGAGTCTAGGCTGTCCTATTGGGTCAGTATTGATTGGCGATGAGGAATTCATAAGGAAAGCGAGGAGAGTGAGAAAAGTTTTTGGAGGAGGAATGAGACAGGCGGGATATATTGCAGCAGCCGGTTTATATGCATTAAAAAATAATATTTGCAGACTGGAGGAAGATCATATCAAAGCTTATGAATTAGCTGAAAATGCAGAAAAATACAGGTACATTAAGTCGGTAATCAGACCCGAAACAAATATTGTAGTATTTTATCTCGAAGAAAATATTAGTCCTTTGGATTATTGCAAATTGCTCGCATCTCATAGAGTGTTAGCCATACCCTTCGGAAGAAATAGAATCAGGATGGTAACGCATTTAGATATTGACTGTGAGGGAGTCGAAACAGCAATCAAAGTAATGAAGAGTCTTTGAACCTGCAAAAAAAATCTAGTTTGCAGGTTCGTTTAGTATACGCAAAATTATTTAATTTTGGAAACCTAAAAGAGTGTAATATGGAAAATGAATTTTTTGGAATTGGCACCAGAGTAAATCATAAAGAATATGGTTTTGGTGTAGTTATTCAGGTTAAATCAAACTCTTATATGATTACTTTTCAAAATCATGGGAATAGAGAAATACTAAAATCATATCAGGAGCTTGAAGTTATTGATCTTATGGAATCGCCTGATGATTTGATAAGTTTCGAACAAGTTGAACAGTCTTTAATGAAAATTCTAAGGCAATTCTCGGATATCCAAGAAAATGTTCAGATTGCTGACAAATGGAGAGGAGGGAGGCTAATTTTGCAATCTTCGAATCCGGAGCTCAAACCATATGAGATGCCCATTAATACTTTATTCAACAAGATAATACTAATTAGGGACAGACTAAGAGTCCTTGAACAAAAAATTAATAGTAGCAATATTACTGAAGATGAAAAAATTGTACTACAACAATATATTACAAGATCATACGGAAGTCTTACCTCATTCAATATTCTGTTTAAAAATAAATCAGATGGATTTGTCGGTGAATCTTCTAGAGATTAAAACTGAAATTTGTTGAAAAAATGCAGGAAGTTAAGAATAGAATTTCTATAAAAGACTGGTCGAAAGATGACCGACCTCGTGAAAAGTTAATCCTGAAAGGCACAGAAGCTTTAAGCGATAGTGAATTGATTGCAATTTTATTATCTTCAGGAAATAAAAGGCAAACAGCAGTAGAATTAGCCCGGGATATACTAAAATCTTGTGACAATAAGTTAAACGTATTAGGAAAAAAAACATACAAAGACCTAATGAAATTTAATGGCATTGGAGAGGCTAAAGCAATATCGGTTGTTGCAGCACTTGAACTTGGTAAACGGAGAAAGTTAGAGGAATTTGCCCAATCAAGGAGGCTGAGTTCAAGTAAAGATGTTTTTAACTTTTTTCAGCCACTTCTTGCAGATTTGAGTCATGAGGAGTTTTGGATAGCATTACTCAATAATTCTAATACAGTTATTGATATTGTAAACACAAGTAAGGGAGGAACTACTTCAACGATTTTTGATATTAAAATTATTTGCAGAGAAGCCATAACTAATCTTGCTCAAGGATTGATACTGGTTCATAATCACCCATCCGGAAATCTTAAACCAAGCGAACATGATATTAATCTTACCAATAAAATAAATGAAGCTGTAAAACTTTTTGACATAAAAGTGCTTGATCACGTAATTATTACAGAAAGAGATTATTATAGTTTCGCAGATAACGGTATGTTGTAATGAAAGTTTTCTATTTAAAACATATTGAAATTGATAAAGTTAAATGGGACTTTGTTATTGGTAATTCATATAATGGAATTATTTATGCCTACTCGTGGTATCTTGATATTGTTTGTCCTTTTTGGGATGCTCTTGTAAGTGATGATTACAGTTTTATTATGCCCTTACCAGCGAAAAATAAATATGGAATTAATTATCTGTTACAACCAGTTTTTATGCAGCAGGGCGGAATATTTTCACCTGAAGAAATTTCTGAGAAAAAAATATCTGATTTTATAAGCGCAATTCCATCAAAATTCAAATATATTCATTTGAGCATGAATGTGAATATTAAAGCGGAGAATAAGCTTTTCAAAAGAAGGGGTATTACGATGCATTTAGATTTAAATAGGAGCTATAGAGAGATACACTCTGACTATAATTCGAATACAAAAAGAAATCTTAAGCAGGCTAATGATTGTGGGTTAATCTATACTTTTTGCAATGATTCTCTTTGTTTTGTTGATTTGATAAAACAAACCAAACTTAATTCGGAGCAAATATTAAAGCCAAATCATTATTTGATGATAAAGAAACTTATCGATGAGACGCTGAAAAGGGATAAAGGAGAATTAGTAAGTGTCGCCAATAGTTCAAAAATTTTATCAATGGCATTTTTTCTTAAAACGCACTCAGGCATAATAAATTTATTGAATATTTCTACTCCCGATGCTTTAGAGAGTAAAGCAATGTTTTTTTTATTCGACAATTATTTTCAGTTTAAGGCGAATAACCCAATCATTTTTGATTTTGAAGGCTCTTCAATTCCCGGAGTAGCAAGATTTTATAAAGGATTCGGCGCTGAAACACGATATTTTCCGATTTTAAAGCAGAATAATCTCCCCTTCCCTCTCAAATATATAAAAAAATAAGATTAAATGTTTTCAATTATCTTTTTGAAAATTTGAGTCATCTTTTTTTCGGCTTTGAAGGCAACTTCCTGCACATCTTCATGTGTTATTTCAACAATTTTTCCGGGCACACCCAAGTCAGTAATGATTGACATTGCAAAACAAGGAATACCCATTTGTCGTGCAGCAATAACTTCCGGCACGGTGGACATTCCAACAGTGTCAGAACCAATTATTCTGAAGTACTTGTATTCAGCCGGTGTTTCGAATGTGGGACCTGTTGTTGCAGTGTAAACACCTTCTTGAACTGTTATTCCTAGTTCTATTGCTTTTTCTTTGGCGATTTGAATCAATTTTTTACAATATGCTTCACTCATATCTGGGAATCTTGCACCAAATTCAGGATTATGCTTGCCAATCAGAGGATTCGGGACTAAACATATATGGTCATTAATGATCATCAAATCTCCAATTTCAAATTCAGGATTAACTCCTCCACTGGCATTGGAAAGAAATAAGGTTTTAATGCCTAGATATTTCATAACTCGAATTGGTAATATGAGTTTATCCATATCATAGCCTTCATAAAAATGAAAACGACCCTGCATAGCTACAACGTTTTTGCCTGATAGTTTTCCAAAGATTAGTTTTCCGCTATGACCCTCTACTGTTGATACAGGGAAAGAAGGAATTTCGTCATATGCAAAACTCTTTTCGATAACAATTTCATTTACTAAGCCACCAAGACCGGTGCCTAGTACTATACCTACCTCTGGTGCAAATTTAATTTGTGCCCTTATAAAGTTTGCTGTATCTTTTATTGTTTCTAACATATGAAAATATTTGATTGTCGAACTGTTTCTTTTCTTCCTCGCTGGCAAGTAATTCAACCTCTATTGGGATATAATACATGAAGCTCTTCAAATCTTCGCTTACGATATTATTATTAGAAAACCTTACCATATCTTTTTCAGTTGTAATAATGATTTTTGGATTATCACAAGCGTTATAATATTTATTGAAAGAGGATATATCTTGTTTAGTGAAATTTCTGTGGTCACTGAATTTAAGGTGCACAATCTTTTTAAATTGAGATTCTAAATGTTTTACTAAATCATTAGGATGAGCTATTCCTGTGATTAGGAGGGCATTAGTGCCTTTTTTATTGCTTAGAAGCTTTTCTGTAAATAAGGTGTATTCGGGAAATACAGGTTTAATATCTAAATATTTAATATGAGAAAAAAATAGATATTGAAATGGAAGAACATCCATTTCTTTGTTCATAATCCTTCTTTCAATTGGTTTAAGCGTGGAAGGACACTTTGTAATAATGATAATATGTGCTCTGAAGGCAGAATCTTTTCCCTCTCTAAGTCTTCCTAATGGTAGCAGATAATCTTTAGAAATTGGATGAGAAAAATTGTTTAAAAGAATAGACAATCCTGGCTTTACTTTGCGATGCTGGAATGCATCGTCAAGAATAATTAAATTTAGAGACGGGTACATTTCTAATAGATTCTCGATACCTCGTCTTCTATTGCCATCAACAGCTACAATTATTTCAGGGAATTTAAGTTTTATTTGTAATGGTTCATCTCCTGATTCTAATGCGGTACTATTTATCTCAACAATCCTAAAACCAGAAGTTTTCCTTTTATAGCCTCGACTTAATACAGCAATTTGGAATTCTGATTTCAACATATTGACTAAATATTCTGTATGAGGAGTTTTCCCGGTACCGCCAACAGAGATGTTGCCAAGGGAAATTATTGGAATACCATATTCTTTTGATTTATATATTTTATTATCGTAAAAGAAATTTCTTAGCCAAACGATTATTCCATACAAAGCAGATAGTGGACCAAGCAATAATATTTTAATAATGTTAAGGTACCCTGACATGACTGAAATAATTTTAGCTTAAATATATATATTTTTTTTATTCAGTCCAAATGAGATTGTTTACAGGTCAAAATATTGATAATCAAATAAGTGAACTGTGTGGATTTTAGCAAATCAATAGCTTCAAATTTCAAAACTTCAAAATTTATCCTAAAATGGCATTTTAATTATCTTGAAAGAGTTGAAAAATGTATTAGATTTTATTGTAAGAATATAGGTTCCAGGATCAATATAATTTGCAGATATGTTAATTAATGAAGCAGACTTATAAACTTGTTCATAAATTATTTTCCCGCTAATTTCGTAAATAATTATAGTTATATCTCCATTATAATCTATCGGAAACTCTATAGTAATGTCCTCATAAACAGGATTTTGCACATTTATTAATTTGTCATCAAAAGAGGTGTAATCGTATATATTGTTTATATCTCCGAAATAAAAATCTGCATATACAGGTAAATGATCACTCATGTTGTAAAGTGCAGAAATCACATTTGCTGGTAATGAAGTATTAGTCGGAGATATTAGAGAAGAGTTTAATCTCAAACCATCCTGACCGAATGTGATGTAACTCTCATTTTTGTATTTTATATTATTTGTCCCGTTCATAACAGCTTCATTTGCAAGAATAAAGTCGAATCTATCATCAAGCCCTCCGGATGCAAAGCAAGAATTTGAATTATCATTTCTTGTTGACTGGGTATGTACATGTGCAAAAATCGGATTATCATGCCAGTTGCCTTCCTGATCGATTGGGTCGAAAAATTTTAGTTCGGGATTTATCGGATTAACTAATTTTTGATAGGCAGGCTCTTCAAAAGAGTATAGATTTAAATCTCCCACAAAAAGATAATTTTGACTTAAACTGAAATTAGCGAGGAAACTCATCACCAAATCAATGTTTTCTGCACGAGATTGCTCATCTGAAGAACTGCTTCCGGCTTTGAGATGTGCAATAATTACACTTATATATACAGGTTCCGAATATAACTTATATTTAAGGGTATATATATTAATATCTCTTACACTTGTTTCTATTACATTGTTTGAGAACAAATCAAATTTTGTATTATCATAAAAGAGTCCGTTTACAATATTACTATCTGATTCATTACTCAAAGGGGCTGTTCGATAATGTTTAATTCCATTAATATTCAAACTATTACCAAGTATATAACCTGCAAAATAACTATTTTGATTTGGGCTTAGTTCTGTTACCGCAATTATATCAGGTTTAATATAATCGACTATTGTGTGCAAATGGGCTGCTTTAGTCGCATAGTTATTATTTGCAGATGTACAAAAACTTGTATAAGAACCAAAATACAATAGATTATAAGCCATAATTCTAATGGTCTCCTGAGATAATAAAGAGAAACAGTTATATATCAGCAGGAATATGATTAATAAGATTTTTTTCATTAGTTAAAAATGTCCTTTTTAGTCACATATATAATCTTTCCGAATTCGGACAACTTATCAATATCAATATTTGCCTTATTTCCTGTTATACAAATGAGAATTGGTTTTTTTGCTACATTTTTTCTGTAAAAATCAAGGATGTCATCAAATTCTAGACTTTCGAAAACCTCATATTCTATTTTTCTTGGGTCGGTTGGATAGCCTTGCAATAACCATGATTCAACACTAGTGCTCAATTCTCTTTTTGTAGGCTTTGAACTATTTATTGATTGAACTAAAGAAGATTTTATCATCTCAAGTCTATTCTTTTTATGAGGCAAATCTATTATTAATCCCGTCATAAGTTCAACTGCATCAATTGTCTTATCAGACTGTGTCCCAACGTAGGCTTGCAAATATCCTTTATCTTTCAATGTTGTTCCGAATCTGTACATCCCGTATGCAGCATAAGCCATTGATCTGAACTCTCTAACTTCTTGAAATACAAGACTCGACATTCCTGAACCATAATACTTATTAAATGCCTCTCCCATTGCTCTTTCTTGAGGGTTGTTTATGCCTCCATTGACAAAGAAATATATGCTGCTCTGCAAAGACTTGGGATCGTCTAAAAATAAAATTGTGTTTTCTTCGACTTCATTTAGCGGAATTTTTGCTGGGACTTCATATTGTTTTTCTTTATCCATTTTGAAATTGAAAATATTTGCGAAGATATTTTGTGCTTTTTCAAATCCAATAGAGCCGGAGTAGTGAACACTATATTGTAACTTAAGAGTTTCTGCCAATAAATCAAGAAGATCTTTATCTTTTATCTTTTTTATCTGCTTCTGGGACATACGCCTTAAATAAGGAGATTTTTCTCCATAAATTCCATAAAAATAAAGAGCCCTGCTGATTTCAGCAGGAGTACGCGATTCAAATTTTCTAGAAAATGTGGCAGTCTGACGCAAATTTTTTAACTTAGATTTATCTGCAAGCGGAAAGTTTAGTAATTCTGCAATTAACTCGGAAGATTCATTAAGGTATTTATTAAAACCTGAGAATTCAATAATAAAAAAGGAGTTTTCAGCATAAGCATAAAATGAACAAGCATACGACTGTAATTTTTTATTAAATTCTGCATGGCTGTTATTCTTGGTTCCAATTAGATTGAGATATTCGGCTAATTGATCGTACATAGGATTATGATAAGAGCCTCCGTAAAATTTTAGTTGTACTTTAAATATATCATTAACATCATTTTGTACGTAGTAAAAGTTTGGATAAAGATCTGGGGTAACAGATTTTATAATAAGATTCTTTTCAAAGTCTATAAATTCGGGTTCGGTTTCAAAATCTTTCATACTTGCAAGATTCTTTGCAAATTCTGATTTTTGTTCTGTATTTTCCGGAATAATTGGGTCAAATCCAGGTTTGTCGAGTTTCTCCTTTTTAGGAAACCCCATTTTTGATTGAAATGACAGATAATTGTTTCCAAAGTATTTTGCAGCAACTTTTTGAATGTGCTCTATACTCATTTTCTCGACTCTAAGAGGAAATGATAAAACATCGTTCCATTCTTTGTTTGCATAAAATACTTCAGCTATTAGCAGCAGACGTTCAAAAGTATTTTCAAAAGTTTGATTATGGTCTTTTATCATCCCAAGTTTTACCGATTCGAAAAATTCAGGATCAATATCGCCATTTACAATTCTAAGTATTTCATTTAAAACAAGTTTTTCGGCTTTTTTGAAAGATTGTCCAATTAGTTTTGGGACATAAATTACCATCATGGCTCCATGATCATTTCTTATATCATTCATAGCCATCGCTTCCAGTAGATTATTTTCTATACTCAATCGATTCAAGTAACCTGTTGAATAATTATTGTTAAGTAGTTCAGAGATTAATTGTATAGCAATTTCATCTTCGTGATTTTTGGGTACTGTGCGAAAACCGAGAATTCCAATTCTAACAGGAGATAGTCGCATAGAAATACGTTCAACTCCCATAAACGGTTTTTCAGGATAAACCATGTATTCTTCAATTTCTCCTGATTTTAGATTTGAAAAGTATTTCTCGATTAGTGGTATAACTTCATCTGAATTGAAGTTGCCTGATATAATTAAAGCCATGTTATTTGCCACATAATATTTGTCATAAATCTTTTGCATTGTGCTCAGCGAAGGATTTTTTATATGTTCAGTTTTGCCTAGAGTAGTTTGCTGTCCGTATGGATGATTTTTATAAAGATTGGCATAAAAGTTTTCGATTAGAGCAGTTATAAAGTTGTCGTCATACATATTTTTTTCTTCAAAAACAGTTTCCAGTTCAGATTGAAAAAGCCTGAATACCGGATTTTGAAATCTGTGGCTATAAATTTTAAGCCATTTTTCAATTTGATTCTTGGGAAAAACATTGAAATAGGCAACTACTTCATCAGAAGTAAAGGCATTAACATTTGTAGCTCCTATTTCATCAAGAACTTTGTCGAGTTCATTAGGGATAGCATATTTACCCGCAATCTGGGATAAACGATTTATCTCAATTTGTATTGCTGATTTATCGTCGGAAGATTCTGTTACTGCCAACTTGTCATAAAGAACTTGTATGCTGTCAAGATAGATTTTTTCAGATTCATAATCTATTGTCCCGAGTTTGTCGGTTCCCTTAAAAAGCATATGCTCAAGGTAATGAGCTGTTCCTGTCGCATTAACCGGATCGTATTTTGCTCCGGTTTTAATTACTACTGCTCCAGCTATATCAGGAACACTATTGTCTTCATTGAGAAACACGGACAGTCCGTTTTCAAGTCTATATTGCTTTAAATTCTGTGATTGTGGGATATTTTGACAATAAATACTTACACTTAGTAAAGCAATTGAGGCAAGAGTTAATATTAAACTTTTCATTTAGATTCTTTTTTTAGTTTTTTTATAAATTTACGATATTCCTTACGGTCTAAAATATCTGTGCTTATAATATAAATGTCCTTTAAAGGTTTACGATATAAATCAGTTTTTTTAGAATAAATTAAATCAATTATTTCTGTCCCGTAGCTAATTTCACCAAAAACCGTGTAAAGATTGTCATAAACAGGAATTCCTCCGATTTTTTCATATACTTCTCGCTGTCTTGAATTTATATCAAACAAACTTACATTCTCTTTGTTCATTAACTCCGTTGCTTTATTATGAAGAAAATATCGCATTTCTTTCCATTCTTCAGTTCTCCCTTCTTCCGAAACTTTTTTAAGACTATCCGCGAATAATTTATTATCCTCTTTAGAAAGATAGATCTCAATATATTCATTCCTTTTTTGTGCATTTTCTCGATTTATTAAGCTCTTCATTAATTGTTCATTAATTTGCATACCGTAAACAATATAAAACAACTTATTATCAGAAAGTTTGTCAGGATTTTCTTTTAATGGCAGAGATTTCATCCCAACAGCATATTTTTTATTGAATATATTTTGATTTAACTCTGAGGATATAGTCTGATTTGGAAAATTAGTTCCCAGAACTTGCTTTTCATTTTCACCTTCTTTTAAGCCTGCGGAGATAATGCTTGCAGGAAGTATCTCATAAATTAAAACTGAATCATAAATATTATTACTACAGTTATTTAAGAAGTTATCCCGATGAAGGGGGGTCCCTTCATAAAGACCAATAAAAAACATTCCAGCTGAAGTATTTATTTTAGCATAATTTCTAATTTGTGTTGAACTATCCGACAGTATTGAACATGAAGATAAACAAAGAGTGAAACAAAAAATAATAAGTAATATTTTTAAAAGTTTCATATATTTTTATTAAATTTGTAATATATTTAATTTTTTTATAATATTGTATCCGCAAAAATAACATTAATAAGCAGATTATGAAAAGAATAGTTTTGATTTTAATGAGCCTCATTATCATAGGAGGAATGTTCGTTGCTTCTTTCAGTTGTAAACAACCAGATCCTCCGAGAGCTACTGTTCTTGTTGTTGGTGAAAATGGTAATCCTGTCGAAGGAGCCAGAGTAGTAGTTAGAGCTCCAAGTGCTGACAGTGCACACACTATTATATATTTAGATGGAAATCCAAAACCTGTTGCAGACACAAAATTCACCGACAGAGACGGTAAAGTGAATTACAAATTTATGTATGAGGCAATTTACAGAGTCGAAGTTACAAAAGGAACAGACAGGGATTATCCATTTGTAAGAAGAGGTCTTGGAGTCCTTATCCTTGAGAATGATAAAACTTATCAGACCAAAATTACTATAAATGAGCAAACAGTCTTTTAGTAAAAAGATTTAAACCCAATTAAATATATTATTATGAAAAAAATTGTTGCATTCTTTGTTTTGCTAATGGGGGTGTTATGTGTTTATTCTCAAATTAGTCTAAATAGAACAGATTTCTTTGAAGTTGGGAATGAAATCCCTCAAATAAAATATTACTCAAATAGCGAAGTAGGGGTACCTTTTTCTACCCTGTTTGGAGAAGAATTGATATTTGATGATTTGGATTGGACTAATTTTACAATTGATACTTTGAGGTTCTTTAATCCTCAAGAAACAGACCCTGAAAATGTCTTTGCCGAAGCAAATTGCTCGCAGATAACGGAAGATGGATTTGTGTTGCATTATAGTATTACTGAATCATCCATAGTTCTTGTTGGAGTTCAAGCTCAGCAACCAATGACTGGAGATATAATGAATATGTTGATGGAGCAAAATGTTGAAGTATATTCATTTCCAATAGCTTTAAATGATAATAATGACGCAAATGCTATTTCCGCATTTAAAGAACATATTTCCGTGTATGAAAGTATTCTACCACCCGATTATTACGGATATTTAACCGCATTATTTGATTCAGTTAAATTTGAAATAAAACTAAGTTTTATAAGTGAATTTGATGAATTTGGATCAATGGAGATGAAAGGTCTGAATAATCTTCAAGGAACTTTTGACTATCTTCGAGAAAAAAGAACAGATGTTACTTATGTAAATGTTTATCTTCGAAATAAATTTTCAGGGAGTTATACTCCTGTAGGAGATGTTGTTGGAGATCAATTGCCGGTAGAGTTGCCTATGATCGACTCTGCATTTACTTACAGTTATTGGACAAAAGGGCATAATTATCCACTAGTGGAACTAATTATGACAAATGATTTTCAAAATGTAAAACAAGCGAATTATAGGCATGCTGAAAATGAAGAAGAAATTGGAAATTCAGAATTATTTAGTTCCGTAAAACATTCTGTTTTCCCAAATCCTGTAACAGAGATGGCTGTAATAAAATTTGATAATTTGGCAGGTGGAAATGTTTATATTTTCTCACAAACGGGTAAACTGATAGAGCAACTTAGTTTTGAAGGGAATTCGACAACAATAAATACAGCATCTTTTGCAGTAGGGATGTACTTTTATCAACTTATTGATAGAAATGGGCAGATTATTGGCAAAGGTAAATTTATAAAGCAATAATTTCAACTAGAGTAAACTAACTCAGTTTTTCGGAACTAGAGTGCAAGTCTTTAAAAAATTGAAATACTATTAGGGGCATTAGCTCAGTTGGCTAGAGTGCTTGACTGGCAGTCAAGAGGTCATCGGTTCGACTCCGATATGCTCCACTATTGCTGATAAGTCTTAATATTTTATGCCATATTACGTTTACGTATTGTACTCCGAAACATTTGAGAAATACTATTATGGACATACCGGAAATTTAGCAGAAAGGCTTAGACATTATAATTTGGGAGATGTAAATTCAAGCTCTCGTTATAAACCATGGAAGATTTTTGCGTATAAGGGTTTTAATTCAAGAAAAGAATCCTTTAGTTTTGAGACTAAGCTTAAGAATTGCAAGAGACGAGTTCAAAATCAAAACAGGAATAACTTATAAATTCTTCATACATCTGATTGATAAGCCTTGCTTTTTATTCGAGTTAATGACCTGAATTTCATCGCTTGTACTGCTAAGAAAAACAGAATATGCATTATCAGAATCTTTTTCATCAACCAACCACCAGAACGAGGCAAATCCGTTTAAGTCGTAAATGCCATTATTAAGTCTTTTTCCGCCAGGTTCAGCGTTGAAACCATACTCATTTGTAGCTCCGTAATTTGGCACAAACCACCTGGGATGAGAATCGCCGGGAACAGATCTTACTGATTTGAGCTTACCTCCGGAATTTATTCCCAGATAAGATTTTAGAGTTTCTATATCAGTTAAATTTGGAACTTTCCACCCCTCTGGGCAGATGTTGCTGGAGTGAATTACATTAAAGTTGTATAATGGACCATAGGCAATTCCATAAACGTCAAATTGATTATTGTAATATGAATAAGCAGATTCTGTTGTTGCTGACCACAATGAAGAGTTTGTAATTTCAGAAATATCTGTATCATCAGCATGGCGAGTTGCTTTGAGGTTTTCAGTTAGCCAGCATTGACTGCCAATTATTATTGCTTCATATTCATTCCCATTAATATCATATATTTTTGCAGAACCGGGACAAAATTGTTTTGTTGACAATGTTGTAAATCCCAGTATTGAACCATATGAAGCTCCCGCATCATTAATGGCGTATGCTCTAATAGAATAGTATGTTTCAGGGATTAAGTTTGTTATGGTAGATTGAAACATCCCTACGTCATTTCCAACAGCAATTTTTCCTGTATTAACAGAAACATTTGGAATATCTGTATTACTCCACACAAATCCTCTCTCAAAAATACTACTACCCCCATCATAATTAACCTCTCCGGAAGCAAATGCAGTATTATTTGTTACATGTACAACTTCTGTTGTGATGACGTTTGCATATGTAATATTTATTTCTTCTTTTTTACATGCAAAAAAGATAAAGAGGAGAATTACTAAACTTAGTTTAATAATATGCCTAGCTTTGTGCATAGCTTGTATTATTTATAACAAAATTATCTTATTTATTTTTCTCAGAAAACTTTTGAATAAAATTTTATTAACCTACTGATGTGAAGATATATATTGATAGGAAGGTTAAATTGGATAGGAATTAAAACAAAATGATAAAAAAGATGATAAAAAATTTTATTAGAGTATTTAATTATTTTCGAACAAGTAGGTTTTATAAATTCTTGCTTAGAATTAAAATTGTTTTATTTGTATGTTATTAAATGGTTTAGATAAAATATGTTTAAAAATAATTCAAAATATGTAACCTTTCTATTTTTATATGCGTAAAAAGAATCATATTGTATAAGTATTGTTAACATAAATATTTGCATTATTATGGAAAAAAATCGAACCAATTCGTTTCGAGGGGGGGGTAATCACTTGTCTTACAGCTAGTTGTATAATGACGTTTATAATGCTTCCCGGTTTC
>OBJA01000037.1_pt1 | contig 137357 bp, 109 predicted proteins | sample 1519751 | NCBI WGS metagenome assembly OBJA01 (sample SAMEA3881238, study PRJEB22517) | soil metagenome | biome: lake sediment; feature: soda lake sediment; material: sediment, water from around vicinity | place: India | collected 2013-12-23 | depth 3 m
CAGGTGTTTTCTGTGGTTTAAAATCAGGCATATCCCCCGCTTGCCGACAAGATAATTGACTTTACCTTTGTAAGGGTTTAATAATCAGGGGAAACCCGAAACCCGCGCATCAAAGATTCTGCAGCCCAGGCATTTTTCTGCCGGGAGCTTGTACTCCCTGTTTATTATTTGGGCAAAAAGAATGAAGCAACTGATTTTTTTCTATATTGCAAGAGTTTCTTAACCATGGTAGGAGGAATTCTGCCTTCCCTGAACTCCTTATAAATGTACCCCATGACAGGTGATCCCGGATCCCAACCCATAGACAACCCCCTGCAATCATCCAGGGTTTTTGATTCATTGTCAGTAGCGGTCATCATCACCACTGCCGAAGGTGACCTTGTTTCCTTCAATGCTGCCGCAGGCAGCTTGCCCGGTTGGCAAAAGGGAGAGGTAGAGCTGCCGGGAACAGGATTTTTGCAGAAATTTTGCGGAATTCAGTCACAGGAAATTATCGGCCGGGTAAACAACAACAAGCCCTGGCAAGGAATTCTGGAGCTTCAGGCAGGGGAAGAGAAGGCTTTCCGTGCTATTGTCCATGCATCCCAGCTGGCTGGCAGCGAAAACAGCCGGCATTGCATCCTGCTTTCGGTCACCCCCTTTTGTGAAAGCCGGCCCCAGCCTGAAGAGTCTGAAGAGCGTGAAGCCCGGATCACCAGCATTTACCGTGCCGCCCCGGTGGGTATCGGGGTGATCGTTGACCGCAGAATACAGGACGTGAACGATTACTTCTGCCGGATGGTAGGCTTCTCAAAGCAGCAGCTCATCGGGCGAAGCGCCCGCATGTTCTACCTGGATGAAGAGTCATTTGACCACCTGGGCAGCGAGCTGTTTCCCGATTTTGAGAACGGGATCACCAAGTCCATTGAAACCCGCTTCCGGCGCAACGACGGGCAAACCGTCCATGTGCTCCTTAGCGTGACCCCTTTGTTTGAAAACGACCGCAGCCGGGGGTTAACCTTCACAGTCACCGACATTACCGACCGGAAAAATGCTGAAAAACAATTAAGGCTATCCCAGCAAACCTATGCCGGAATCATCAATTCGGTGCGCGAGGGAATTTATATTCAGGATAAGCATGGCCACTTCCTGGACATGAACGAAATGGCCCTTCGCATTTACGGGTATCAGAAAGAAGAGATCATAGGCAAGACTCCGGAATTCCTGCAGGCTGAAGGCAAAAATGACATGGCTGCCATTACAAGAAAGTTCTCGCAGGCTTACCTGGGAAAATCTTCAATACTGGAATTTTGGGGAAAACGTAAAGATGGAAGCATATTTCCCAGCGAGGTAAGTCTTAGCCCGGGGAATTATTTTGGGGAAAGAGCAGTTCTTGTTGTTACCCGCGATATTACCGAGCGAAAGAAAAGTGAGGAGTCTTTAAAGGAAAGCCACCGGCGCATGACCAACGTGATGGACAGTATTGATGCGCTGATCACAGTGGTGGATATGGAAACCTATGAGGTTTTGTTCCTGAACGAACACGGGCAGAAGGAGTTTGGGGATGTTACCGGGCAGGTTTGCTGGAAAGCCCTTCAAAATGAGCGGGACAAACCCTGTGATTTTTGCACCAATCACTTGCTGATCAACAGCGATGGCACCCCCAATGAACCTTTCCTGTGGGAATTCCAGAATACAATTTCCGGGCGTTGGTACGATTGCCGCGACCAGGCTATTCCCTGGACCGACGGCCGGTTGGTTCGCCTGGAGGTGGCCATCGATATCACTGCCCGTAAAAAAGCCGAGGAAGCCCTGCGTTTTGAGCTGGGATTCAAAGAGATGGTGGCCGATGTTTCCTCCCGTTTTGTAAATGCAGGTTCCGAGAATATTGATCATCTGGTTAATTACGCGCTGAAGCTGACGGGTAATTTCTTCGGTGTTGACCGCAGTTTTATTTTTCTGTTCTCCCACGACGGGCTGCAAATGGACAACACCCATGAATGGTGTGCTGCGGGCATTGAACCCCAGATGGAGAACCTCCAGGGGCTACCCGTAAGCATGGTGCCATGGTGGGCTTCCAGGATACGCAAGCATCAGCATATCCATATTCCGGATGTGAATGCCCTGACAGAAGAAGCCGCCGCTGAAAAAGAGATTTTGCAGGGGCAGGGGATTCGCTCGGTTCTGGTGATTCCCATGGTTATTGAAGGACAGGCCATTGGGTTTTATGGATACGATTCGGTGCGTAAATCAAAGGTGTGGAGCGATGACCAGATCTCCCTGCTGAAGGTGCTCACCGAGATCATTTCTGGTGGTTTTGGCAAACAGAAAGCCCGTGGGGCCCTGATGGAAAGTGAGATGCAGCTGCGCAGGGCACAGAAGATCGGGCATATAGGCTCCTGGACGTATCACCTGGGAACGGGTAAACTAAGAGCATCAGATGAATCCCACCATATTTTCGGGCTGAACCCCAGGGTGTCATTCACAATAGATGAGGTCATGCAGCAGGTAGTTGAAGTCAACCGGCAGATGCTGGTTCAGGCACTTGCCAATGCCCGCAGCCTGACGGAGGCTTTCGAGAGTGAATTCCGTATCCTGCGGAAAAGGGACCAGGAACTACGCGATATTTTCGTAGTTGCCGAATATGATAAGGACAGGAACACCATTTTCGGAATGATACAGGATATCACCGAACGCAAGAAAGCAACTGTTGCCCTGAGGGAGAGCGAGATGCTTTTCCGCACCCTGGTTGAAAATGCTTTCGATGGGATTTACCTGATGAACGACAGAAGGTTTGTTTACATCAATGACCGCTTCAGCAAGATCGTGGAGATGGCCCCGGAAGAGATTACCGCCGATGGTTTTGATTTTAACCGGATACTGGCCGATAGCAGCAAGGAACTTGTTGAAAAACGTTATCAGGATCGAAAAAAGGGAATTGTGCTGCCCTCGGCCTACGAGATGCAGATCATATCAGGAACCGGGCAACTAAAGGATGTTGAGATCAGCACAGTTGCCCTTAATAGCGGGGAAAAGCCGCATATACTGGGTATTATGCGCGACATTACCTATCGTAAACGTAACCAGAACCTTGAGCAGGAGGTTGCTGTAGCCAAAAAATCGGCACAATTCAAGCAGAATTTCCTGGCCAACATGAGCCACGAGATCCGTACTCCCATTACGGGTATAATAGGTATGGCCGAGATTCTCTCCAAGACCAGCCTGAGCGATGCCCAGAAGGAATACCTCAATACCCTGAAGCTGTCAACCGAGAACCTGCGCGAGATCATCAACCAGATCCTGGATTATTCAAAAATAGAAGCAGGGCAGATGCAGATCAAAAACCGGGTTTTTGCCACTATGTCGCTGTTGCTCAATGCGCGGAAAGTTTTTGATTCCATATGCAACAAGCAGCTAAGCTTCTTCACGGATTACGACAGCCGCATCCCTGCGTTCATTGATGCCGATGAGCCCCGCATTTCCCAGGTGATCAATAACTTCCTGAGCAATGCGGTGAAGTTTACCTCCCGTGGCAGTATCAGTATCCGCATTAAGCTTGAGGAGCAAGTTGCCGACCAGCTGATGCTGATCCGCGTGGAGGTGGAGGATACCGGCCCGGGAATACCAGCTCAGTTGCAGAAACAGTTATTCAAACCTTTTGCCCAGCTTGATCAGGCCGATCAGCGCGTGTCGGATGGTACCGGCCTTGGGCTTTCAATCAGCAAGGAACTAGCCCTGATGATGGGCGGGCAGATCGGGCTTGAAAGCCAAGCCGGGGAAGGAAGCTGCTTCTGGTTCACCTTCAGGGCAAGGGCCATGCAAATCCAGCAGGAAACTGCTGAAAAAGCAACAACCACCGAAGGTTCCGGAAAGCAGATCAGGATACTGCTGGTTGAGGATAAGTTTATCAATCAAAAAGTCATCAACCTGCTCTTGAAATCCCTGGGCCATGAAGTGGTAACAGCCAATCATGGAGAACATGCCCTGGAAATATACCGCCCGGGAAATTTCGACCTGATCCTGATGGATATTCAGATGCCGGTAATGGATGGTATCACTGCCACCCAAAAACTCAAGGAAAAGTATGCTGAACTCCCTCCAGTTGTTGGCTTAAGCGCCAATGCCTTTGATGGGGACCGCGAACGCTACATGAGCCAGGGGATGGATGATTACCTCACGAAGCCTGTCAACGGCGATGATTTTATCCGGCTGGTTGACAGACTGTGGAAAAAAGAGTAAATATTTTAAGGTTTTTGCTCCATGGGGGCAAATTCTTCGTGACCAGAGGCTTCTTTAGAAGATTTTTCCGTAACTTACCAGTGAAACGGAGTAGAATATTGCTCCCCGCAATACTTTTCACGTAGTATGCTCTCTGCCATTTCACAATTAAAGCGACTGGATAATGCCCGGCTAATTAAAGTAGTGAAAAATTACCGGCAATACGGCTATGATGATGCCTTTCGGGAAATGGCACTGGATATCCTGGCCGAAAGAGGCATTACCCGCGAGCAGCTGATACTTACCGGCAATTTCAGCAATGCCCCTTACGAATATGGCAGCCTCATGCACCGGGCTTTCCGGATCAACTCCAGGACAGCTTTGGTTCTTTACCTTCTGCTTTTGCTGACCTACCTGCTGGATCCCCTTTATTCGGGCAATGCTGCCCTCTCACTGGGTTTGCATCTGCTGCAGCCGGCTGCAGCCATTTTCTTTTTCTTTTTCCTGGTGAAGGCCTTCCTGAATCAATGTGAGTGTTACAAGGCCCTTGGCAGGGATTATGGCACAGAAGGAGCACTGTTGTACTTTTTCCTGGGAATCCCCCTGTATATTATCATGTACTTTTATTTCCGCCGGCAGATGATAGAGGTGATGCGGGAGATCAGCTGATGAGCAGATCAGGTGATCCGGGAATCATAACAATAAAAAAGGGTTGCAACCTGTTGATGCAACCCTTTTTCAGTTGTGGGCGATGACGGATTCGAACCGCCGACCCCCTGCTTGTAAGGCAGGTGCTCTAAACCAGCTGAGCTAATCGCCCCTGCATTGTTCTTTTGTGCGTGCAAAGGTATAGGTTTTTTTGAATCCTGCAATCAGTTTTTATTTTTTTTACCCTTCTGTAGCTTCTTTTCTTTACCATCAGCATTTAAGTTGTTCTTAAAATGCTCATTCAACTGGATATTAATTATCAAAAGAAAAATTATTTACATTTTATTGTCCTGAAAATCAGAATATTAAAAGAAATTTCAAAAAAAGTTTTAAAATTATTTGGAAATAATGAAAACCCGTCTTACATTTGTGGTGTATTAGTTGAGTAGAACAGTAGTATGATAATAAACACTGCAACCATGATCCAGATCACAAATCTCACCTTCGGTTACAAAAAGAATAAGATTCTTTTTAACGACCTGAACCTGAGCCTGCAATCGGGTGCCATATACGGGCTGTTCGGCATGAACGGTGCCGGGAAGACCACCTTGTTGAAGCACATTGCAGGCTTGTTGTTTCCTCAGCAAGGCAAATGTCTTGTATTTGACAAACCTTCAGGGGAACGCATCCCGGAGATGCTTTCCAACATTTTTATGATTCCTGAGGAGTTTGCCCTGCCGGCTGTGACAGGGAGTACTTTTTCAGCTCTTCACGCCCCTTTTTATCCACGGTTTGATCATTTCGAATTCAGCAGGCATCTGAAGGAGTTCGATATTGACCCGGAAAAAAACCTCACCACCCTGTCCTATGGGCAAAAGAAGAAATTTCTGATTGCATTCGGGCTTTCTGCCAACACCAGCCTTTTGCTTCTGGATGAGCCTACCAATGGCCTTGACATTCCCTCCAAGAGCCAGTTTCGCCGCATCATTGCCTCCACCGCCAATGAGGACCGTTGTATTCTGATCTCCACCCACCAGGTGCGCGACCTGGCCAGCATCATCGACCAGGCCATCATCCTGGATAAGGGAGGAGTGATCTTCCAGAAAAGCATTGAACAGATATCCGATGTTTTTGCCTTTGGCAAAATTAAAGAAGAGGATACCCGCAACGTAGTTTATGCCGAGGAAGTTTTGGGTGGGAAGGCTGCCATCCGCCGCAACAACGGCATCAACACCCAGGTTGATCTGGAATTGCTGTTCAATGCCGTGATCCATGATGCTGCTTCTATTAATAATGAATTTAAAAACTAAGCAACCATGAATACAAGTTCTCATTTTTCACCGCAACGTTTTTTCCTGGTTCTCAAGCGCCACCTGGTGCTTAACCAGAAGACCTTCTGGGTTGGTCTTGGGGCTGTAGGCGGATTGCTGCTGATGCTGTCGGTATTACAGACTTACCTGGACGGGAAGCAGTTTGCCCTTTCGGCTTTTTCCGGAACTGGGATCACCATGTTTTTCATCTTTGGATTCATTTTTGCCAGTATGATCTTCAAGGAACTCCATAACCCCGCCAGAAGCCAGTTTCTGCTGATTCTTCCCGCATCCAGCCTGGAGAAAACAGCCGCTGCATGGTTGATTTCAGCTCCGCTGTTTGCCCTGGTATTCTATCTGATCCTGATGCTGGTTAGCCTTTTAGCATCTGCCATAGCTTCAATGTTATTTGGGACTCCTCTGGCTGTATTTAATCCTTTTGAAGCCCAGTATATTCGCCTGGCAGGTATTTATCTGGTTACCCACAGCATTTTCTTTCTGGGTGCTGTTTACTTCCGCAAAAACAATTTCCTGAAGACCCTGCTGGCCCTTTTCGTCTTCCAGATGATTCTTAGCCTGTTTGCCTTTCTGGTGGGTTACCTGTTTTTCGGCAGAACCCTCATGCAGTTTGATGATTCCATCAGTGCATCTCCCGTATTCTTTATCGAAACTGTGCCCACCATAGCAAGGATCATTTTCTGGGGGTTGCTGGCTCCATTCTTCCTGGTAGTGTCTTATTTCAGATTTAAAGAAAGAGAGGTGTAGTTATGGAATTCCTGGAAAATCAACCCATCTATATGCAAATCGCGGATAATTTCTGCGAGAACATTCTGCTGGAAAAGTGGAAAGAAAACGAACGCATTCCTTCGGTAAGGGAAATCGCCGTGCTGATGGAAGTAAATCCCAACACTGCCATGCGTGCCTACATCTACCTGCAGGAAAAAGACATCATCTTCAACAAACGCGGTATCGGCTACTTTGTATCCAAGGATGGTTATCACAAAGCCCTGCAGCTGAAACGCGAAGACTTTATCCACAAGGATATGCCGGTGTTCTTCAGGACCATGCGCCTTCTTGACCTGAACTGTCAGGAAATGGAGAAGCTCTACGAAGAAATTGAAAAACAATCCTAACCAACACGTAAAAAATTTACTAAGATGAAAACTAGTAATAAACTCCTGCTTGCAGCCCTGATCCTGATACTGGTCTTTATGGCCCTTTCTGCAGTGGTGCTGAAAGTGAATGTTTTTGGAGATGTAATACAGGGAGACGGCAATATCCGTCAGGAAAACCGCCAGGTAGGTTATTTTGACCGCGTTGAGGTATCGGGGCGCTTCCAGGTGAACTATACCCAGGAAAGCCGCCAGGCTGTGCTGGTAACGGGCGATAACAACCTTCTGGAGCATATTCTCACGGAAGTAAGCGATGGTGAGTTGCGGGTATTTACCCGCAACCGTCTTCAGTCGCGCAACCTGCAAATTGACCTTAGCAGCAGCGACATCCGCCAGATAAAGGCTGCTGCCGGGGCGCAGTTCAACGCCCAGAACATGATACATTCTCCCGTGCTGACTCTTTTGGGCAGTGCAGGGGCGCGTATAGAGCTGGAAGCCCTGGTGGAAGAACTGCTGGTAAACCTAAGTGCAGGTTCCAGCGCAAGGCTCAGCGGGCAGGCACAAACAGTTGAAGTAGAGGCCAGCGCCGGCAGCCAGCTGGATGCTTTTGAGCTTGAAGCACAACAGGTAAAGGTTCAGGCAAGCGCTGGTTCACGGGTAAACGTGAATGCACAGGAAGAACTCTCCGTATCGGGATCGGCCGGAAGCAGCATATACTATGCCGGTACTCCCGTGATCAATGAATTGAACCTAAGCGCGGGATCAGCCATCCATCAGCGCCGTCCATAACACTGCTTCGTGGTTTTTAATAAAAAGAGGCTGCCTCAGAAATGAGCAGCCTCTTCTGTTTTATGTGAAGCTGCCGATCAGCAAATGGGTGCTACCGTCAAACCTTACCTTCTTGCAGCGGATTCCCCATTAGGTGAATCACTCCCCCGAAATTCAGAGCTAATCCCTCCGCCTGCTTGATGATTGCTGAAGGCCGGGGCAACAGGATGCCTGTCAATCCGGTAAGCAAGTGAAATTCTTCTTCCTTTTTCAAAAAAATTAAAACTGCCCTGGATTTAACCTCCCCCATGGCCTCTTTTTTATCAGATGCCGTTGCTCTGTATTGGTATTTCTGGATTAATGGGTATATATTGTGTTTTCATCAGGCTAAGGCGCTTATAAAGCGTAATTATTGGTAAAATTACCTATAATTAATTTGATTTTCCTAAGGATGATCACGAAAAGAAAAATCCGTGTTAATGCCTAGTGTCTGCAATGATAAAAAGTGTACTTTTATTATGTGAAAAATGAAAATAATACTGCCGAAACATAAAAAACTACTTTAAAAAATTTTATCATATGAAAGTGCATGTTCCGGAAAAAAGAGAATCCTTTTTTTTCCGGGAGTTGCTTTTTGCAGCTTTAATCCTGATATTTGTTTCCGAAGCTGCAGCACAAATTACGCTGACAGATGAAGCCAGGCCTCTTAGCCTGGAATGCGGTCCTGACAACCACATGGCGTATTCTGCCTGGCTTCAGAATAACGGGGGAGCAGTTGCAATAACTTTTGATCCCTGCATGGAGGATATTGAGTGGTCAAACGATGCACCTGACTTCATTCCTGGATGTAAATCTTTTGATGTAACCTTTACTGCCAGGGCCTGCGGGGTTTCAGTATCAACCACCGTCAGTTTTTCGATTACGGATAATGTGGCCCCTTTGATCTCCATCCAGGCGCAAGATCAGACAGTTGCCTGTGATGGTTCAGGTAATCAGGCCCTCCTGGATGCCTGGCTTGATAACAAGGGGGGCGCAGTGGCAATGGATGCCTGCGGAGAAGTAAGCTGGAACAACAACTTTTCAGGCTTGACCTCTGGCTGTGGAACCACTGGCTCAGCTACCGTTATATTTACTGCCACTGACGCCTGCGGGAATACGGCCACTACGACAGCAACTTTTTCCATTACAGATGATGCAGCCCCGGTTATTTTAACACCGGCCCAGGAGCTGTTCATTGCTTGCGATTCCCCCGAAAGCAGCACCGCGCTTGCCCAATGGCTAAACAGCAATGCAGGTGCAATGGCAAGTGATGCTTGCGGGATTGTCAGCTGGACCCATAATTTTTCGGCTTTAACCGGATGCGGTGCTACGGGTAGCACTGAAGTTGTATTTACTGCCAGTGATGCCTGCGGAAATACCGCAACAACCTCTGCCATGGTTACCAAAACCGATAATATACCTCCTCAAATTATTGGCACCCTCAGCCTGATTAACATTACTGGCTGCTCTGATCTTAGTTTGCCTGCCGCATACACCACTGTTGCAGAACTGGAAAGCCAGGGCCTGACAATTTCTGACTATTGTACTCCCAAAAACGAGCTTGTTGTTGATTATATGGATGAGCAAATCAGTACCTGCCCTCTTGAATTCAGAAGAACATACACCATTAGTGATGCCTGCGGAAACTCCTCTTCTGTTAGTGGTATTTTCCGCATCAATCCCCCAGCCATAGTGATCAATGCTCCCGCAAGCCTGGAAGTTGAAAATCCCGTTTCCGAGGAACAGTTCTATCAATGGCTGAATTCAGCGACATTCAGCGGAGGATGCAATGCTACGATGAATGTGGATTATTCTGCACCAGGATTGTGCTCCGGCTCAGTTTCAGCAACCTGGACAGTAACAGGTAACTGTGGGCAAACTCTTAGTGCCACACGAACTTTTTCGGTCAAAAGAACCTATTTCCAGACAGTTTCTGCCGGGGAATGGAATGATCCTGCTGTTTGGCAATTCAACTGCATTCCTTCACATACCGGAGGATTGAACAATAAAACAAAGATAAACATCCTGCACAATGTGAACCTTGCAGGAGCTTCGTTTTTATCAGGTCAAAACACCAACCTGCTGGAAATATTTATCGGGGGTCCAGGTATAAGCTGTACCCTTTCTATCGATCATGATTTTATTATTGAGAGAACCGTGAACCTTCAGGTGTTTCCCGGTTCATTTCTTCAAATAGGAAAGGAACCAGAAGAATATGATTTCTGCACCGGGGAGCCAGATACTTACAGGAAATCAATATTTGTAATCAAGGGCTCAAACCTCAGTCCGCACCTTCAGATTAATGCCGGAGCAGGTTTCCTTCTTTACGGAGATTTTGTTGTGGAGAACAATTTTAGAATTACCGTTGACCCAGGCGGGGAATTTGAAGTGAGAGGCAGTTTTGAAGCAAACAACTCTGCAGTAATAGATTTTAAAGCTTCCAGTGCCAGCGTTGGGTGCGACATGGTCTTTAAAAATGGTGGCACAATAAATATGTATGACAGCAGTATACTGAGCGTTGGCGGAGAACTCTGCAGTTCACCCGGAGGAGGCAGTGCCGTGCTGAATATTATCGGTGATATCTCAGAACCACCCAACACCGTTGTCTATGGAAGATTGTGTGCAAATCAAAATATCAACTTCAACAATGTTGATCCGCTTCCCATTGAGCTTCTTTCCTTCTCATTTGAAATTCACCCGGGCGTTGTTCTGTTACGGTGGATCACGGCCACCGAAATCAACAACGATTTCTTCACCATCGAACGCAGCCGCGACATGCTTCAGTGGGAAGAACTTGGAAAGATTCAGGGAGCCGGTAACAGCAATGAGTTGCTGTCATATAATTTTTCAGATAGAAACCCTGTAAGGGGTATTTCTTATTACCGGCTGAAACAAACCGACTTTGATGGCAAATTCGAATATTTTGCCCCTGTTGCGGTTAACATGCTTTCGGTGCAAGATCTGGATTTCAGGGTAACAAAATATCCGGAGCAGTGGATGGTAATCCTGCCTGAGGAGGGTATTTTCCAGGTAGAGGTTTTTTCCCTGTTGGGCCGCAAACTATCATCAGGGCAAGCAACCGGGCAGTTTTTGCTTCCTGCCCCCGGTCAGGCTGTAGTGATCCGGGTTTTTTCAGGTAACAGGGCACCGGTTTCACGAATAGTTTTGTGAATCTGGCTCCTCCTGATAGAATGGAAGCTTTTTGTGGGGTGGAGCAGCGGTTTTCGGCTGCCGGAGGGTCAAATCTGACGATTTGATTTTTTTCTGTATTTCGAACATTTTAAAAATAGCCATTTTTTTCTAAGGGTTTTTACCAGTAGAAGTAAACAACCCCTGGAAGAATTTGCCAACATCCTGAGAGGCAGCCACAACAAATCAAATGCCGAAGTGATTGCCAGCTCAAACGGGCAGGTGCCTGAAATATTTGACCCCTTCAGGTTACATCCCATAAAGTCCTCGCCTTCAAAACTATCTGCTGAAAACCAGCCTTTTAAAAAGACCTTCAAAGGACAAGCCTGCAGATACGCGGTTTTCCGGGTATTCCATTGTTTCTAAGTGATTTCCCTACAGGAGATAAGGGTTAATAAGGGAATTCCCGAATATTAAAATAAAGAAAGTCCTAATGGAAATTCCTGGCGGGCAATGTAATTTAGTCTTCCCAACTTAACAAAAATGCCGGCAAGAACAATGGATTAAACTACAAGGTCATGAACGCGCAACTGCCTCCCCGCAATATGATCCCAGGAATAATGATTCTGGGGTTTTTTTTCCTCCTCCAGTTACTTCCTTTTCAATGCTTTTGTCAGAACAGCTGGGCATGGGATAATTACAATGAGCAATACCGGACGGCTAATGAGGGCACCCTTGGTCAGCCTTTAGCGTGGGAGGATGTTAAATGGCAACAATGGGTGAAAAGCGGAAATTCCGGGACCTGGGTAGACATGGACACACATGCTCCCTATGACAGTAAAAATTCTATATATATTATGATACAGGCGAAGGACCATGTTGTTCTCGGGGGCGGGAAAACCCTGCGATCCGGTAATAACCTGGGCCTGGAAGTATGTGGAATTCTTCATATAGGTGAAATGGATATCGATGAAATGGTACCCTCTGTTATCTTGAGTCTGGAAGGCATTACTGTTAACAAAGAAAATTTGACAATATCGGCAACAGCATCTCTTTTCTCTGAAAATGAAATTACTGCGGCAGGCTTTTATATTTCTAAGATTGACCAGGAAGACCCTGTCACAGGTGCTTATCATGTTGAAGGGGTGATGGATGTAAACATGAATGCTTCAGCGTTTTATGAAGGAGAGGTTTCAATAGATGGAATTCAGCATCATGCATCAGAGCAATTGTTTCAAGCAGGCGAAACATACCAGTTAATTGCCTATGCCGAAAATGCAACTGGGATAGGCTATAGTGCAGTCTGGGAATTTGATTTTGACTCCACTGCTCCACAGCAGACCGATCCCCCCCAAATTCTCTCTGAGCTTGGTGACATGGTTGTACATAACCGAATAAAGCTCATTATTTGCGATGAAGGCAGCTTGACCATCGGAAAAATTGGGACAAAAAACAATGCTCTCTTACATATTGACGGTAAACTCGTAGTAGATTCAATATTATTTACTCAAAATAATTATTGTATTACTGGCACGGGCTCTATTTCAACTCCCAGCGGGGATGCACCACCAATAGTCGGGAGTCCATCAAATCATTGTGAAGGTTTTAAAGGCATCCTGCCCATTGATTTACTTTCATTTTCTTCCAGGATTGACCCCTGGCAGGTAACCCTTCAATGGAGCACTGCCACCGAGATCAACAACGACTATTTTACTATCGAACGCAGTCCCGATATGCTCTCATGGGAGGTGGTGGGTCATGTGGAAGGAGCAGGTTTCAGTAATCAGTTGCTGAACTACAGCTTTAGTGATGGTTTCCCTGCTGAAGGTTTAATTTATTACCGGCTGAAGCAGACGGATTTTGACGGCAGGTATGAGTATTTTTCTCCCCTTGCCGTGATGTACATGCCCGGGATGGAAGGTCTTGATTTCCGGGTGGTCAGGCAGCCTGGCAGCTGGCACATTGCCCTGCCCCCGGAAGAGGTTTTTCGGGTGGAGGTCTTCTTGATGAATGGCCGCAGGTTGTATTCAGGGGCAGCAAGCGGCATGCTGAGCATTCCTGCACCTGGGCAGGCAGTGGTGATCCGCATCTTCAATTCCCTGCACAATTCCGTTTCAAGGGTGGTATTGTAGATCCCTGAGGGGGATATAAAAGATTTTTCCAAAGATTTTTTGAATCACATCACGATCCGGGATCGCTGCTGCCGGTGGCCCGATACCAGCCGTATGATCACTGCCTGCCCGGGAGCAGGAAAGCTAAGGTAATGGCTGCCCCGGTCGGAGAACAACTTCCTTCCGCTAAGGGTATACACCTCACACAGAAAGGGTTCGGGATCGGCCACTATTATGCTCCAGAGCCCGGGTTGCTTTTCCACAACAAAGTCAAACAGGGCAGCACCTGGATCTACCTCCATTACAAGGGGCGAAAAATACTCATATTTACCGTCGAAATCCGTCTGCTTCAGGCGGTAATATGAAACTCCCTGAAGGGGAAGCCGGTCGGCAAAGCTGTAGGATAAAAGCTGGTTGCTGTTGCCTGCCCCTTCCAGCCTGCCAAGGATATCCCAGGTTTGCATATCCCGGCTTCGCTCTATGGTATAATAATGATTGTTTGTCTCTGAGGCAGTTTGCCAATGAAGCACAATCTCCCCTTGTATAATCTGCCCCTGGAATGACAACAACTCAACCGGCAGGATAACCTGGCTCTCCAGGTATCGTAGATCAATTTCATTACATACATGCAGTGCGGTAACTGTACTGGGCTGGTTGATGTCGCCGATCAGGTTGACAATGGCCCCGCTTCCCCCTTCGCTGCAAACGGTTCCATAAACAAATATCTCGCTGCCGATCAGGGTGATGGTTGCAGAATTCTTAAATAACAGATCTCCTCCTACAGTTAGTTTGCCAACATCAAGCTCAACTTCTGCACTGTTGTCCATGAACATATCACACCCAACATAAGCACCGGCTCCCGAGATTTTGATATTGGCGGTGTTGCCAGCAAAAAACCCTCCTTCTATCCGGAAGATACCCATGGGCATAATTTGAACAATAAACTTATTCTCTACTTTAAAGTCACCGTATACATGAAATTTACCCCAGGGGTGGATGGTAAGGGATGGATCCCCGCTGGAACCCTCTACTCTGAAAAGAGACTTTTTATTCAGGGGGTCTTCCCCACAGTAATTGAAACCAGGATCTGTCAAACGGGCATTTTTCCCGATGATAAGAGAAGAATATTCATAAATGTAAATGTCAATACTGGATTGAATAATGAAGTCTTTTTCGGTGGCCAGTACGACCGGGTTTCCATTGCCTCCAACATGGAGCTGCAGTTTGTTAGCCTTTGCAGTCAGAGTTTGCGACAATACTATATTGTGCCTGATATAAATTTTGTCGTTTGCCCCCAGATTCTGCTCCGTGGGTACAACTTCATCTTCCCATATCTCGGGATTCATCCAGTTTCCCGCAGAAATGGTCCTGTAAGTTGCGGCCTGGGCCTTAGGAGTTAAGCCCATGCTGCAGAGCAACAAAAGCATCAGGGCCAGGACCAGCTGTTTGATTTGCATTTTTGCCTGTTTGATCCGGCAGGCTTCTTTACCTGGGGATTTTTTTTCAAGTTAAAATTACTCAGAACGTAAAGACGGGCAATGAGTGAAAATGCTTGATTTATACAGTAGTTTTCTACGGGTTTTTATTTTTCACCCACGGAGGATAGACTTACTTACATAATAGCGAAACAACCATTTGTTTAACAAATATTCTAGCCTGAGAATCAGCGGAACTTTTCATATATAGTACTCTGCGATCTTCAACCCGGCACCAGATGCTTTTCCCGTGGATTGCCTTAGCTTTCAGCCCCTTTATTCGGCATTCTTTTTTTTTTATGGCCTGTTTTTGGTTCGCAATTCATGTTTTTGATTTAATTTAGCCCATAAAACTGCATTCTATGAGCAAAATGGATAACAAGATCCTGATCATCGACGATGATGAGGATGTGTTGCTTGCAGCAAAATTGTTTCTGAAGCAGCATGTAAAAGCCGTTCACACCGATAAAGATCCCAGCAACATCCCCCGGCTGCTGAAAAATGAGAGTTACGACCTGGTGCTTCTCGACATGAACTTTTCGCGGGATGCTACCAGCGGGAAGGAAGGCTTTTACTGGCTCAACAAGATACTGGAAATGGACCCCACGGTGGCAGTGGTACTTATTACTGCCTATGGGGATATTGAGCTTGCCGTGCAGGGCATCAAGGAGGGCGCCACCAACTTCCTGCTCAAGCCATGGGACAATAAAAAACTGCTGGCAACTATTGGTGCAACCCTTGAGGTGAACCGTTCAAAAAAGGAATTGCAGGACCTTCGTTCCAAGCAGAAGTTTCTGATCGAACAGGGAGACCAGCCTTACAATCAGATCATCGGGCAATCAAAAGGGCTGATGGATGTGTTGGCCACCGTGCAGAAGGTAGCCGTTACAGATGCCAACGTGCTGATACTGGGTGAAAATGGCACGGGCAAGGAAGTGATTGCAAGGGCAATCCACCGGGCTTCACCCCGCAGAAACGAGGTATTCATCAGTGTGGACCTTGGGGCAATTAGTGAATCCCTTTTTGAAAGCGAGTTGTTTGGCTACAAAAAGGGAGCCTTCACAGATGCCCGTGAGGATCGTGCCGGTCGTTTTGAGGCAGCTAATAAGGGAACTATCTTCCTGGATGAAATCGGTAATCTGAGCCTGCCTTTGCAATCCAAGCTGCTGAGTGTACTCCAAAACCGCAAAGTGGTCAGGTTGGGATCAGTTAAGGAGATACCCATTGATGTGCGCCTGGTTTGTGCCACCAACATGCCTCTTTACCAGATGGTGGAAGAAGGAAAATTCAGGCAGGACCTGATGTACCGGGTCAACACCGTGGAAATTCACCTGCCCCCCCTGCGCGAGCGGGTAGAAGACATACCCTTGCTGATCAACCATTTCCTGGAGATCTATTGCAAGAAATACAAAATGCCCATGAAACGAATGCATGCCGCCACCATGAAACGCCTGGAAAAGCATCACTGGCCAGGCAACATCCGCGAACTGCAACATGCCGTTGAACGGGCCGTGATCATGAGCGACTCCAATATGCTGCAGCCAAACGACTTTTTCCTCTCCCAGCAGGATAAGGACGACAGCAGCCACCTGGCCGATGACCATAACCTGGAAGCAACCGAAAAAATGCTCATCCGCCGTGTGATCGACAAACATGGAGGCAATATCAGCAAGGCCGCAAAGGAACTTGGAATAACCCGCGCTTCTTTATATCGCCGACTCGAAAAATATGACATTTAGGAACTTTCGCCTGAACATCGTCCTTAGGGTGCTGCTGATTGTTTTTTCAGTGGTGGTGCTTCTTTCTATTATTCAGCGCCAGGAATTTATCATCAGTTCTGGAATACTGATTGCCTTTATTCTACTGCAGATTGCTGCTTTGGTCCAGTATGTGGAGCGGACCAACAAAAAGCTCACCGTGTTCCTGGAATCTATCAGGCACAGCGATTTTGTATCTACCTTTTCCGATCATGGCCTAGGCAGGAGCTTCGACGATTTGAACAATGCCTTTAACCAGGTGATCAACGAGTTTAAGAAAACCCGGGCTGCCAAAGAAGAGCATTTCAATTACCTGCAGACCGTGGTACAGCATATCAGCATCGGGATCATCGTGTTTCGAACCGACGGCAAAGTAGATATCCTGAACAATGCCGTGAAGCGCATGCTGCGAATATCCAATCTAAGGTTTATTTCAGACCTGGAGAAAGTGGATAAATGCCTGGCCGAGTACCTGAAGAAAGTGAAAATTGGGGAAGGCGAGGTGCTGAAAATTTTTGTGGATAACGAACTGCTGCAATTATCGGTCCGGGCAACGGAGTTCCGCATGCGCAATGAAGATTTTGTGCTGGTGTCTCTGCAAAATATCCATTCCGAACTGGAGGCCAAGGAAATGGACTCCTGGCAGAAACTCATCCGGGTGCTTACCCACGAGATCATGAATTCCATAACCCCTATTGTTTCGTTATCAGGTACGGTGAAAGATCTGTTAATTGACCCCGAAGAGCTGACCATCAGGCAGGAAATAGATGAAGATGATGTGGAAAGTGCCTTCAGCGCCCTGAATACCATAGAGAAAAGAAGCCAGGGCTTGCTGAATTTTGTGCAGATCTACCGCAACCTTACCCGCATTCCTAAACCCAACTTCCGGTATATTGATATCAGCGAGCTTTTTCAACGCATTGAAAGCCTGCTGCTTCCCAAGATCCGCGAACGTCATATTTCCTGCAGGTTCCGCATCTTGCCGGCCGACCTGAAGCTTACGGCTGACCCCGATCTTATTGAACAGGTGCTGATCAACCTGGTGATCAACTCCATTCATGCCGTGCAGGAGGTCCAGGATCCCCGCATCCTGATTCAGGCCTCTACCCACAACAACCGGGTAACAATCACCGTGACAGATAATGGATATGGGATCACCCCCGATACCATGGAAAAGATCTTTGTTCCTTTTTTCACCTCCAAAAAGGAAGGTTCAGGTATCGGGTTAAGCCTTTCACGCGAGATCATGCGCCTGCACAAGGGCAGTATCAGCGTAAAATCCAGGCCAAGGGAGGAAACCATATTTACCCTCCAATTCTAGGCTTTCTGGCTGCAACAGATGCCTGTTCAATATCGAACGCCTGTTGTTACAATTGCGGACACTTAAATTTGCCTATAACGCATGACTTCATATGAAAACTAGCTAATATTCAATTATTTAAAGCCTTTGGCATGCTTTATGAATGAATCTGGTCAGGGTTAATTGGTTAGTTGGTTTATAAGGTAAAGTTTGGCTTCCAACCTTTACCTTTTTTTAAAGAACAGATCTTAGATTCGTAAAATACCTCTCTCTTCTATGAAAACAAGAATTGTTATTGCACTGCTGCTGATATTTTCAGCCCCCGGGGTACTGACAGCTTCTGATGGGGCTGTCTGGAGCCTGCAGCGCAGTATAGATCATGCATTACGCAACAATCTGGATTTGCGCCAGCAACGGCTGAATGAAGACCGCGGCAGGGTGGATCTGCAGCGCAGTTATGCCAATCTTTTTCCTACCCTGGGCGGGGTTTCTTCCCAGGGTTTTAACTACGGACGCACCATTGACCCTTTCACCAATGAATTTGCCACCGAAAGGGTGCTGGTCCATAATTTCAATGGCTACAGCGACATGGTGTTATTCTCGGGTTTTCAGAATATAAACGCCATCCGGGCATCCATTCACCGCAATACTGCTTTGCGCTACGATACCCAGCGACTTCAGAATGATATCATCCTGGCCATTACGGCAGCTTATCTTCAGATACTGTATCACGAGGAGATGGTTGTGGTGGCCGAGGAACAAATGGAGGTTATCAACCTGCAGATGGAGCGTTCACGCATTATGTTTGAAGGCGGCAGCATTTCCAGGGGCAACCTGCTGGAAGTAGAAGCCCAGCAGGCACAGGAAGAGCTGGTTTTGCTCAATGCCCGCAATGCCCTGCAGCTTTCGTACCTTGAACTGATTCAGCTGCTGGATCTTGACCCTGAACAACCTTTTATGGTTGAGCCGCTTTCGGTGGAGGCAGATGCCCGTACAGCCCTTCAGGAACCTGAAATTGTGGTCCAGCGTGCCCTCACGGTAGAGCCTTCTGTTCTGGCTGCCAAAAGCCGCCTTTCCATGGCCCGGAGAGATTTGGCATGGGCCCGGGGAGGATATAGCCCCAGGCTGACCTTCGGGGCTCAGGTGGGCTCGGGCTATTCGGAAGCTGCTCTTAGAAGGGTTGAAACAGAAAATGGGCCAGTGTATGAAAGAAAACCATATGCCGACCAAATCTCCGACAACTTCAACACTTTTGTACGTGTCACCCTGCAGGTGCCCATTTTTAACAGGCTCCAGGTCCGTCAAAGGGTAAGCCTTTCGCGCATAGATATTGAAAGCGCCCAGATAGGTTACGAGCAACGCAAAAACCAGCTGAGCAAGCTTATTTACCAGGCACACTCCGATGCCCTTGCCGCATGGCAAAGATATGTTGCTACCCAAAAGTCAGGGGAGGCTTTCGATGAGGCATTTCGCTTTGCAAGGCAGGCCTTTGACCAGGGAATGATCAATGCCATCGATTACAATGAGGCCCGCGTGCGACAGGCCAGGGCACAGGCTAATCTGCTGCAGTCAAAATATGAGTACCTGTTCAAGCAAAGAGTGCTTGATTTCTACCAGGGTGAAGAACTGGGGCTTTAAGCAAAGGCTGAGTCGCTATTGGCAGGAACAACTTATTGGTCCAGTAGAAAATTCAAAACCTCACGGGTAAAATCCTGTGGATTATCGGCATGCAGCCAGTGGGAGCCGTTGGCAATACTGACAATGCGCGAGCGGCTGAACAGGCGGCGGATCATCTGCTCATCAGCCATTTTTATATAAGCTGATTTCTCACCTTTCAGAAACAGGGCGGGTATATCGGAAGCCTCTTCTGCTTCAATGCCCCGGAATACCTCATGAAGGTTTTGACGGATCACTTCCAGGTTGGGCCTCCAGGCCAGTTGATCTTTCTCTTTCCAGTAAAGATTTTTCATCAGGAACTGCCTGATGTGCTGCGGCATGATCTTCCCCGACAACATTTCAGAAACCTCTCCTCTTGAAGAGGCCTGCTGCAGGTTTACCGAAAGCATGGCATCAATTAATCCCTGGTGCTGATGGTGATTGGTATATTTTCTGGGGCTGATATCAGCGACTACCAGTTTCTGAACCCTTTGTGGATGGTCGAGGGTCAATCGCATGGCTGTTTTGCCACCCATTGAATGGCCTAAAAGCAAAGCCTCCTGAATGTTTTCCTTGTCCATGAGCTCCAGAAGATCCCGGCTCATGGCTTTGTAGGTGAAGATTTCGCTGTGGGGCGACCTGCCATGATTTCGCTGATCAACCAGGTATACCGTGAAATGTTCCTGGAAGCTGCGCCCGATGCTCAGCCAGTTGTCAAGCATCCCGAACAGCCCGTGAAGTATGATCAGGGCGGGCCCTTTTCCTTCCTTTTTATAATACAGTTCCATAAATGGAGTTATGCGGGTTTTAGCTGTCGCAGGTATAATTGAATGGCATTCTCAAGGCCCAGGTACAAGGCGTCGCTGATCAGGGCATGCCCGATTGAAACCTCCAGCAGCCCGGGGATGTTGCTGGCAAACCAGGCCAGGTTGTTAAGGTTCAGGTCGTGGCCCGCATTCAATCCAAGGCCTGCTTCTGCGGCAGCCCTGGCTGCCACGATAAATGGATCAATCGCCTGCTGGCGGTCATGATCATATCCTGCAGCATAGGGTTCGGTATAAAGTTCCACACGGTCGGTGCCAGTGAGGGCAGCGGCATGGATCAATTCAGGGTTTGTTTCAATAAAGATTGAGGTGCGGATGCCATGAGCCTTTAATTCGGAGATCACATCCTTCAGAAAATCCTTATGCCTCAATGTGTTCCAGCCAGCATTGGAAGTCAGGGCGTTGGGAGGATCAGGTACCAGGGTAACCTGTGCAGGCTTAACCTCAAGTACCATATCCATGAATTTACGGGTAGGATAACCCTCGATATTGAATTCGGTGGTCACCACATCTTTCAGCAGGTAAACGTCCTGCCGCCTGATATGCCTTTCATCAGGGCGGGGATGCACGGTTATTCCCTGTGCTCCGAAACGTTCGCAGTCAATGGCAGCCTTCACCAAGTCAGGGATGTTCCCACCCCGGGCGTTGCGGATGGTGGCAATCTTGTTGATATTTACACTTAAGCGGGTCATGTTTTTTTCATTTTGTATTTTCCCAGATCAGAATCAATTCCTCCGTCTTTATGTCAGCGGGGAAGGCTTCCCTGAATGGCTTCACTGACAAATTGACCTTAAGGCGGACTGTTTTTTCAAGCATGAGTTTCAAAGTCTTTAGCCTGGCATCGGGCAGGGGATCTCCCCCGGAAGGTTCCAGCAGCAGGTCAAGGCTGCGGCAAAGGATGTCTTTTCCACTGGCAAAGGGACCATACACCCAGGCCCTGGAAACCGAGGTTTTGCTAAAAAAGTGGTAAACCTGGTGGAATATATTTTCACGGTCGTAATCTTCGCGTGCTTGCCAGATGATTTTCTGGCGGGCCATTTCAAGGGCTTTCATAGCTACCTCCTGGCCCGTCAGGGTATGGGCAATTTTATCCGACAGCCAGTGAATGAGCAGCTCCTCCAGGGGAACCTGGTAATATGCGGCCAATTTTTGCACCTGCTGCAAGGTGGCACTTCGCTGGCGACGCTCCAGCTTGCTGACTACAGCCTGGTCGATCTCAAGAGCCTGGCTCACTTCACGTAAAGGCAAGCCTTTGCTTTCACGTAGCTGCCTGATGACGAATCCAAAATGTTCCATGAAATAATTGTTGACTTTCTATGTCAAAGGTAATTATTCCTTTTTTTTCTGACACTATGGGAGTTTTTTTTCACAGGCATTCAACAGTTGCCAAAAACAAACGGGCTCCTGCTCCAGGAGCCCGTGTTGCATTGAATGGAGCGGAAAACGGGATTCGAACCCGCGACCCTCAGCTTGGGAAGCTGATGCTCTACCAACTGAGCTATTCCCGCGGCGATTTTTACAGTAGCAAATTTAATCAACTTTTCATTCCGCAGAATTGTTTATCATTTAACTGGGGCATTATTTTTGCTTTTTACTTATGCATAAATTTACCTGTCAGAAATAATTCTCCTGCAAAAGACCCGTTTAAAACTTTAGAACCAGCCCTTTATCAGGAGTTATTCTTCAGGTAAAAAAATGCTTAACTTCACAAAAAAAAATTAACAATAATGCTGGCCAAAGAACTCATAAGCGACAAGATAGTTCCTTTAAGGACTTCAGATTCGGCCAATATAGCCCTGGGGTGGATGGAGGATTTGCGGGTGTCGCATCTGCCCATCGTAAATAACGAGATGTTTCTGGGATTGATCTCCGAAACCGACATTCTCGACATGAATTTGCCCCAGGAGGCCGTAGGCAATCATTCTTTATCACTCAACCGGCCATACGTTTTGCAAAACCAGCATATCTACGAGGTTTTGCGGCAAATGGTGGGCTTAAAGCTTACCCTGGTTCCTGTCCTTGATAATCTGGGCAACTATCTGGGCTGTATCACTCCGGGAAGGATCATTCAGGCAGTTGCCGAGATGGCTGCTGTGCAGCAACCCGGTGGTGTTATTGTGCTGGAGATGGATAACCATGATTTTTCATTAAGCGAAATTGCCCGCATTGTCGAATCAAACGATGCCAAAGTTTTAAGCTCATATGTTACCTCCTCTCTGGAGAGTCCACGGATACAGGTCACCATCAAGGTGAACAAGATCAACATAGCCCCCATTTTGCAGACCTTCAACCGGTATGAATATTCGGTTATTGCAACCTATTCCGAGGAAGTGCTGTTCAGGGATCTTATTCATGACCGCTTTGACTCGCTGATGAGCTACCTGAACGTTTAAATCCGGAAAGGAGGCCCAAATGCCTAAAGCAACCATTATCATATTCCTGCTGTTTTTTTCTCTGCTGTCAACAGCTCAGGAAAACATGCAGCAGGATAATGGACAAGGTTCACTTAGGATCATTGGCCAGGATCATTCCGGGCAGGAGCTTCCCGATTATGTGGTGGTCAAAGACATCAGCCTTGAACATAACTATACCACCCGGAAGCGGATCATTCTTAGGGAGATGATGTTTGCAGTGGGCGATACCATCGAGGGGCATCGTTTTATGGAGCTGGCACAGAACAGCCGGCAGAACCTGCTGAACACCGCATTGTTTAATTTTGTGGAGCTGCTGGTTGACCTGGAAGAAAAACCCTATGCACGGGTTTATCTGTCCTTTGTTGAGCGCTGGTATTTCTGGCCCCTTCCCATCCTTGAACTGGGTGAGCGCAACATCAATACCTGGCTAAGTAACCCGCGCATTGCCGGGCTTAATTACGGGATCAACCTGATGCGCAGCAACTTCCGGGGCCGGGGCGAGACCCTGGGGGCGGTGCTGCGCTTTGGTTACCGGCAAAATTATTCCCTGGTTTATCACAAACCATATATTAACCGCTTGCAAACCCTGGGGTTTACCCTTGAGGGGGGTGCCCGGCTGAACCGCGAGCTGGCTTACACATCGCTCAATAACCGGCAGCTGTTTTACAGCGAACCCTCAGGGTTCGTCTACAGGCATTACTTCCTGAATACCTCCCTGGTGTACAGGCCCGAAATTCACAACTCCCATACCCTTAGCCTGGGTGTCAACCGCCATGAATTTGCCGATACCCTGTTGCTGCTGAATCCGGAATTCTCCCCCGGAAATCAGGCCGTACTGCCTTTTTTCACCCTGTCCTATTACTATAAAAGCGATCACCGCGATATTCGGGCCTATCCCCTGGAGGGTTATTACTTCGACCTGCGCCTCACCCGAAAAGGCCTGGGAATACTTCCCAACGAAAACATGGACCTTACCTCCCTTGAAATCTCGGCCCGCAAATTCTGGAAGCTTAGCAACAGCTGGTATACTGCCGCAGGTGTCAATGCAAAATGGAGTGAAGGAAACAGCATTTCATATTTTTACCAGCAGGGCCTGGGTTTTAAGGGAGACCTGGTGAGGGGTTTCGAAAATTACGTGATCAACGGGCAGGGGTTTTTCGTGCTGAAATCAAACCTGAAGTACGCCCTGTTGCAACCCCGAATGGTCCATGTCCCTTTTATCGACAATCCACGGTTCTCCCTGATCCATTATGGGCTGTACCTGAATTTTTATGCCGATGCCGGCAGGGTTAAGGACAAGCTTTTTTACCAGACAAATTCCCTGGGTAACCAATGGCTGGCAGGCACAGGCCTTGGGCTGGACCTGGTTACTTACTACGATAAAGTATTCAGGATTGAGTGGTCTTTGAACAGCCTGTGGCAGTCAGGCATTTTCTTTCATCTGCGTGCACCCATCTGAGTTGCCCCAGGGTAAAAGTTATCCTTTACCTGTTAAGTGCCAAAAAATTATTATAACTTAGCCTTCTTTAACAGAAGGCTTTTTTTTATCTTTTACCGACACCATTTCTTTGTTAAGCCCATTATTTTATAAACTTTCCACAATATGAAAACCAGGCCCCGTTTAACATTCTGGCAAATATGGAATATGAGTTTCGGCTTTTTTGGTATTCAGTTTGGTTTTGCCCTGCAGAATGCCAATGTGAGCCGTATTTTTGAAACCCTTGGCGCCCAGGTTGAAGCCATTCCCATTCTTTGGATCGCGGCTCCGGTAACCGGGCTGATTGTCCAGCCAATAGTGGGTTATATGAGCGACAATACCTGGACGCGTCTTGGGCGCCGACGGCCTTTTTTCCTGGCAGGAGCCATCGGGGCTTCCATCGCCCTGATCTTTTTTCCCATGGCCCCGGTGTTGTGGATGGCAGTGGGCATCTTCTGGATACTGGGTGCCAGCATCGACCTTTGTATGGAGCCATTCCGCGCCTTCGTGGGCGATATGCTTACCCCCGATCAGCGCAACAGGGGCTTTGCCATGCAGAGCTTTTTTATCGGCACGGGCTCCGTGATTGCCTCCATGCTGCCCTGGTTTCTTACCAATGTATTGAATGTAGCAAATGTTGACCCCGAGGGCAACGTGCCTCCTTCGGTGATCTTCTCCTTTATCGTGGGAGGAGGAGTGCTGTTTCTGGCCGTCCTTTGGACTGTGATCCGAAGCCATGAATATACCCCTGAGCAGCTGCGCGAATTTGAAGAGCTTGAAAAGGGAGCCGAGCGGGTTGCCGAAGATCACAAGGCAAGCGAACTGCTGCCCTACACGCGGTTCAGCAAACCTTCCTGGCTGTGGATCGCCCTGGGGCTTATTCTTACCCTGCTGGTATACCGCTACGACTTTATCCGCGAGGAACTTTATATACTGACCATCGGCCTGGTGATCTTCGGGCTGATACAGCTGATTGCCGGCTCGCTCATCAGGCATAATCAAACCAACAATGGCTTTGTCACCGTGGTGAACGACCTGTTTCGTATGCCCAGGACCATGGGCCAGCTGGCCATCGTGCAGTTTTTCTCATGGGTAGGGCTTTTCACCCTCTGGACTTTCGGCACCCCGGGCATTACCAGCCACCACTACGACATGAAGCTTCAGCAGCATCATGTGGCAGCCCTCTCCGAGGCTGCCTGGCGCATGGAGCAGTTGCCTGCTGCCGACTGGAACGGAAGGCTTCCCTCCATACGCGAAGAACTGCACCAATACCAGCAGGCCTTCGATATGGGAGCCCCCGAGGTAGTTTCTTCCATGCGTATTGTAAGGTTTTTTCAGCAACATGGCCACCGGGTGGATCTGCCCATCGAGGTAAGGCAAAGGCTGATGCATATTGACCAGGAGTACAACACCGGGGCCAACTGGGTAGGGGTTTCCTTTGCGGTGTACAACGGCTTTGCTGCTCTGATAGCTTTCCTGCTGCCGGTGATTGCTGCCCGCACCAACCGCCGCTTCACACATGGAGGCGCCCTGCTACTGGGAGCTGCCGGCTACCTGAGCATACTGTTTGTTCCTAATCCGGGCTGGATCATCCTCTCGATGGTCGGGGTTGGGGTTGCCTGGGCCAGCATCCTGGCAATGCCATACGCCATCCTTACCGGATCGCTCCCTTCACATAAAATGGGAACCTACATGGGCCTTTTTAATATATTTATCGTGGTGCCACAGATTGTGGCAGCCAGCGTGCTGGGTTCCTTCATCAACCTGGTGGCCCCAGGGCAACCCATCTTCGGGCTGGTGTTCGGGGGAGGGTCACTGATCGTTGCGGCACTGGTGATGATACTGGTGGTGAACGACCCCGACGAAAAAATCATCAAAGAAACCATCGAAGCCCTGCAGCACGGAGATTCTTAATTTTTTTTAATTCTTTTTAGCCAAAAGGGGCCCTATTCTGTTTACATATTATCTGCATACCTGTTGGCAAGGCATCTAAGAAAAAAAATAATGGAAAGAAGTAGCGGAATATTATTGCACATCACCTCGCTTCCGGGCCGCCATGGCATTGGCACCCTGGGGAGGGAAGCTTATCATTTTGTGGATTTTCTGATCGAATCGGGCCAGAAGCTCTGGCAGATACTGCCCCTGGGGCATACGGGCTATGGCGATTCGCCCTATCAATGCTTTTCGGCTATTGCCGGTAACCCCCTGCTGATCGACCTTGACAAGCTGGTTGAGCAGGAACTGCTCGATAACCGCGATCTGCCCGGAGCAGGTGAGTTCGATCCCGACCAAGTGGAATACGGAAGGGTTTTCGAATACAAGTTTCCCCTGCTCAACAAGGCATACCACAATTTCCGCAAGCAGGGCAACCGGGTGCGCAACATGCAGTTCGATACCTTCCGCATGAAAAACCACCACTGGCTTGAAGATTATGCCTTTTTCATGGCCCTTAAAGACCATTTCAAAGGCAAACCCTGGTGGCAGTGGGATGAAGGCATCAAGCTGCGCGAACCCCTTGCCATGAACCGCTACCGCGAGCACCTGCATGAGGCTATCGATTATTACCGTTTCCTGCAGTTTTTGTTCTACAAGCAGTGGCAGGAGCTTAGGGCCTATGCCAACATGAACGACATCCGCATCATCGGCGACATCCCCCTTTATGTGGCCATGGATAGCACCGAAGCATGGGCTAGCCCTGAGAATTTCGACTTTGATGAAAAACGTACCCCCCGCACCGTGGCAGGCGTACCTCCCGACTATTTCAGCGAAACCGGGCAGCTTTGGGGAAACCCCATCTACAACTGGAAGCACATGGAGGAAAACGGGTTCGGCTGGTGGATTGATCGCATACGTGCCAACTTCAAGCTGTACGACGTGCTGCGCATTGATCATTTCCGGGGGCTTGCCGCCTACTGGGCTGTCCCCTACGGGCAGGAAACAGCCATCAAGGGCCACTGGATACCAGCCCCGGGAAAGGAAATGCTGCAAGCAGTCTTTAAGGAACTGGGCGATATCTCCATCATCGCCGAAGACCTGGGGGTGATCACCCCGGATGTGGTGGCTCTTAGGAAGCATTTTGATCTGCCAGGCATGAAAATCCTGCAATTTGCCTTCGACTCGGGAGAGGAAAACGACTTCATCCCCCACAACTACGAGCGCGAATGCGTGGTATATACCGGCACCCACGACAACGACACAACCCTTGGCCATTTTAACCATGCAAAGCAGTCGGACAAGCAGCTGATGCATGACTATTTCAGCGTCAACGCCCATGACCCTGCCTGGTCGTTTATCCGCCTTGCCTGGAGCACGGTGGCATACTGGGCCATAGCCCCCCTGCAGGATGTGTTAAGGCTGGATACCCGCGCCAGGATGAATTTCCCGGGAAAAACAGCCGGCTACTGGAAATGGCGCTACCGCCGCGAGATGCTCACCGAAGTCCATGCCGATAACCTGTTGAAGATCACAAAACTCTATGGCAGAAGATAATCTGCCTGTTTTTGTCAAATCCTAAACCCAGGAAAAATGGAGCAAACGCATATCTTAAAAAGGGCACTGACCAGCATGCGGTCGTTTGATGAAAACAAACACCTGCTGATTGGCTTCGATGGTTTTGTGGATCAAATCATCCACGTGGTTGACAAACGCACAACCCCCATGGAATATCAACGCATCACCGATATCAAATCGTTTGCCGAACGAATTGCTTCTGTAGCAGGCCTTAGTGCCAACATCGAGTTGCTTCCCGTGCATACCAAGCTGGGAGGCAACGGCCCTATACTGGCAAATGCATTGCTGGCCCAGGGATACCAGGTAACATATATCGGGGCTTTAGGTAAACAGGTCATTCATCCGGTGTTCACCCGGATGGCCCAGGCCTGCAGAAAGGTGGTTTCCATTACCGACCCCGGTTTTACCGATGCACTTGAGTTCTACGACGGCAAGCTCATGCTGGGAAAAATGAACAACCTCATGGAGGTGAGCTACATGAACCTGCTGGAAAAAATGCCCCACAACGAGGTGGAGGAGCTGCTTGCCGGGGTCGACCTGGTTGCCTTCACCAACTGGACCATGCTCTCCAACCTGAATACCATCATACAGGCTTTCAGTAAAATTATCGGGGGGCTGCAGCGCCGGCCCAAAGTGTTTCTTGACCTGGCCGACCCCCGCAAACGCACCACCGAAGATATCCGCGAGGTGCTTGACCTGATTTCGGCCATTCCTGCCCGCACCATCCTGGGCATGAACCTTAGCGAATCGACCATCATCAGCCTTGTGCTGGGCATCAAGGAAGACGAGATCCTCAACCGGGCCATGCTGATCCGCGAGAAAATGGGCATTGAAGGTGTAGTGATTCACCCCACAAATGGTGCTGCCATCTCCCACAACCTGGAAAGCCTCTGGTTTGAGGGACCCTATACCTCTGAACCTAAGCTCACAACCGGGGCCGGCGACAACTTCAACGCAGGCTTCTGCAATGCCTGGCTGGCTGGGCTCGATCCCGGCCAATGCCTTGCCGTAGGTGCCTGTTCATCGGGCTTCTACGTGCGCAACGAACGCTCACCAAACCGGCAGGAACTCCTTGATTTCATGCAGAAATGGCTGGATGCCGGCTGCGGAAGCATCTGAGAAAAAGAAAAATTGTTGATTTCACGGATTGATTGGGATTTACACAGATCCACGCCTGGCATTATTAAATATCCTTTTCTGGTTGAAATAATTTTTTGAAGGACAATGAATTCAGCATAGTCATCCCATGACTACCTGTATCCTTCTGATAATAAAGGCTTTATATACACTATTTTTCCGGCTGCCTGATTTACAACTAATCACTGAAGAAAACTACCAGCACCAGGCCCTCCCTTCTTTTTTAGCATCAGCGGGTATTCCGCTTGATTCAGGGGCATACCCTCGCCGTATTAAATTCGCATTAAACTCGCACCAAACTCGGACCAAATTCGCACTAAATTCGCGATTTCGCGAATTTACCCCGAATTTACTCCGAGTTTGGTGCGAATTTACCCCGAATTTGCCCCGGCTTCAATAAGAACCGGCTATTTGCGAACCTGTAACTGGGATTTTTAAAACTGTCCGCTGTTTCGAAAATTTTGTTCGTCTGCGGACATTTTTGTTTGGTTTCAGGAAGGGAAATTGCAACGGGTTTCAATAAGAATATGCTAAATATCAGTAATTTTCAAAAAATGGCATGAATTTGGATCATATAATGCCGAAACATTACAAAAGGAGAACCTTCAATTGTTTTTGGTTATTATGATTATTTAGTTGGGGAAAAACCCTGCTTGCCATGGCAGGGTTTTTTTTTATGGTTTTTGCAGATGCCAGAAAGGCCGGGCAGCAGGTACAACTTCCTGACCAGGAGCATGATGATCGGGCAGATCCTGTTCATAATCATTAATAAAGGTTAATATCTTTCTTATGTTCTGATCACTTCATTAATTTTACAGTTTTTCATCCGAATTGTGAACATCAGGAACATTCCACCCCTATGGCTGAAGGCCCTGACCTCCCGGTATATTCTATGGGAATATCCGGGTGTTGAAAAAAAGATCTACCTGACTTTCGACGATGGCCCCCATTGCGGGATTACTCCTGCTGTTGTTGAAATGCTGGCCGCATTCGATGCCCGGGCTACTTTTTTTGTGAATGGCCAGCAGGCATTGCGAAATCCGCATCTGATGCTGCAGCTTCAGGTGGCAGGTCATTCGGTAGGCAATCATGGCTGGGGGCATGCCGACGGATGGAAAACATCCACCCGCGAATACCTGCAGGATGCCCGGCTTTGCGGGGAAGTTGTGGATTCCCCGCTTTTCAGGCCTCCCTACGGTCGATTAACCCCGGGGCAGCTTCAGGGGCTGCGGAAGGCGGGTTTCCGGATTGTGATGTGGTCGTTGCTCACGGGCGATTTTGACCCCGGGGGCGATAAACAGCAGATGTTGGCACGATGCTTGAAGACCATTGGCCCGGGAAGTATCGTGGTATTCCACGATTCGCCCAAAGCCGCCCGAAACTGCCTGTTTTTGCTGGAGAAAGTGCTGGCGCATTTCAGCGCCGAGGGCTTTGGCTTTGAAGCCATCTCTGTGAAAACAGCCGGAAAATAAATGTACTTTTGTACCGTTTAACAGGAAACAATGAAGATAATTTCCCTGCTACACCTCCTGGTTTGCATCAGGAATCTGAAAAAACTGCTATTGCCTCCTGTGCTGGCCGCAGTGCTTGCAGCCTGTGCCAACCCTGTGGCACCTACCGGGGGGCCAAGGGATGAAGATCCTCCGCGTGTAATCAGAAGCACCCCCGATAATTACTCAACCAATTACCAGGGGCAGCAGGTGAGGATTTTTTTTGATGAATTTGTACAGCTGCGCGATTTAAACCGCATGTTTCTGATTTCGCCTCCCCTGGAAAAGCTCCCCGAGGTAAGAATACGCGGCCGAAGCATCATGATGGATATCAACGAGGAGCTTCGCCCCAATACCACCTATAACTTTTTCTTTGGCGATGCCATTGCCGACATTACCGAAGGAAACAAGATGCTGAACTTCCAGTTTGTGGTATCAACGGGCGATTACGTCGACTCGCTGTCGGTGCAGGGAAGGGTGCTGGATGCCTTAAGCCATAAGCCCATGGAGGAAATTTACGTGATGCTGTACGAGGATCTTCGCGACTCCATGCCATACCTTGAGCGGCCCGTTTACCTTGCTAAAACTGCAAAAGACGGCACATACCGCATCAACAACATGCGCGAGGGGCAATACAGGATGTTTGCCCTGCAAGACCTCAATGCCAATTTCCTTTACGACCTGCCCAATGAAGCCATTGCCTTTTACGACAGCCTGATCCGGCCCGCTTATCTGGGTGCCGTGGCTGCTGCTGCCGATACCCTTTCGGGGCCTGCCAACGGTGGTTTGCCTGAAGAAGAGGAGCCCATGGCCTGGCAAGACCCCGATCAACAGCAACCCCTGATGGAGCATGAGCATCCTGACAATGAAGATTTTTACACCCTTTACATGTTCCAGGAGCCCGACACCGTGCAGCGGGTGCTTTCCTCCTCATTGCTGCGCCAGGGCCTGATTCAGATATTGTTTCGCATACCGGCCGATTCGGCATGGGTGCGCGAGCTGCGCCAGCCTTTTGAACGGGAAGACTGGCATATTGCAGAGCGCTATCCAAGGGGCGATACCCTGCATCTGTGGCTGAAGGATGTAAAGCGCGACAGCCTGTTTCTTGAGGTAGGCGACGGGCCGAAGGTACTCGATACCCTGAAACTTTCAACAACCCCCAGGCAAACCCGGGCACGAGCCACCGCAGCCGAAACCCTCCCCTTGCTGGGCCTTACAGCCAATGCATCCCGATCCTCCGGCCTGCCATTTTTCAGGCAGCTGAAAATTACTGCAACCAACCCGGTGGCCTCCCTGGATACCACCCTGATAGAACTCTGGCGTAACGACAGCATCCCTTTTGCCCTGCCAGCAAACCTGGAATTTGCCGATAACGTGCAGCGGGTAATGGTCAGCACCACCGATTTTGAACCGGGCCTGAGCTATAGCCTTCTGGCCCTGCCGGGAGCATTTACCGATATTTTCGGTCTGCAGAATGATACCCTGCGACTGCAATTCAGAACCACCCAGGCAGAAGATTACGGCATGCTTCTGGTTGACCTGCAGCTACCCCACACTGAGAATAACTTCCTGCTTCAACTCCTGTCAAGGGATGGTAACACCCTGGAGCAAAGAGTCATCCGCGCCAGCGGGCTGATTCATTTCCGCAATCTGCCTCCGGGGCAATATGGGCTTAGACTGATCGACGACCGCAACAACAATGGCAAATGGGATACCGGCCATTATCTGAAGGGCAGGCAACCAGAAGCTGTTTTTCTCTTTGACGATCCAATACAGTTGCGCGCCAACTGGGAAATGGAGATTTCCTGGTCGCCCTGACAGGCCTCAAATTTCCTGTTTTTATGTATTTTGGGGAAGATTATTCTTTTGTGAATTATTTTCCCGTTTTCTGGTGGTTTTAAAGGTTTAAAAAACATAACTTTGCGCCTGTTTTAACAACCCGGCCTGACACCTTAGCATTAACCCCCTTATTTGATTAATAATCAGTGGATGGCAGGGGTTACACAACAGATTGTTAAAGTTTTAACAATTAATTCAAATATAAACTTCCCCATATGAAACTGACCCATATCGAACACATCGGCATTGCCGTAAAAGACCTGGAGGCATCCATCAGGTATTACCAGGAGGTACTAGGCTTGAGCTGCTACGCAGTAGAGGAGGTAAAGGACCAGAGAGTGAAGACTGCCTTCTTTATGCTGGGGCAAACCAAAATTGAGCTGCTGGAGTCAACCGACCCGGAAGGTCCAATTGGAAAATTCATCGAAAAAAAGGGTGAGGGAGTGCATCACCTGGCTTTCGCTGTTGAAGGTATTGAGCAAGCCCTTGATGAGTTGCAGCAAAAGGGTGTGAGCCTGATTGATAAAACTCCCCGCAAAGGTGCCGAAGGCCTTGATATTGCCTTTCTGCATCCTAAATCCACCCAGGGGGTGTTGATGGAACTCTGTGAAAACAAAAACAAATCATAATTCCCTATATAATGGCTTTTGAAAATAAAATCAAGGAACTGCTTGAGAAGCGGGAACTTGCTAAATTGGGTGGAGGACAAAAACGCATTGATGCACAGCACAAAAAGGGCAAACTTACTGCCCGCGAGCGGATTGAATTGTTGCTTGATGAGGGCAGCTTCGAGGAATTCGATATGTTTGTGACCCATCGTTGCACCGACTTCGGCCTTGAAAATCAACAATTTTATTCCGACGGGGTGGTAACCGGTTATGGAACCATCGATGGTCGCCTGGTATACGTTTTTGCCCAGGATTTTACTGTATTCGGGGGTTCGCTCTCCCAGGCCTATGCCGAAAAGATTTGCAAGGTAATGGACAAGGCCCTGAAGGTTGGCGCTCCCGTGATCGGGCTCAACGACAGCGGGGGGGCACGAATCCAGGAAGGGGTTAACAGCCTGGCTGGTTATGCCGAGATCTTCCAGCGCAACATCATGGCCTCGGGAGTGGTGCCCCAGGTAAGCGCCATTTTTGGCCCCTGCGCCGGGGGGGCGGTGTATTCGCCCGCACTGACCGACTTTACCATCATGACCAAGGAAAACTCCTATATGTTTGTAACCGGCCCCAAGGTGGTGAAAACCGTCACCGGTGAAGTGGTCACCGATCAGGAACTGGGTGGTGCCATGGTACACGGGACCAAATCGGGGGTTACCCATTTTATTGCAGATGATGAAAAAGAAGGCATCCTCCTGATCCGCAAGCTCATGAGCTACCTTCCCCAGAACAACCTGGAAGAACCCCCCATGGCTGCCTGCGATGATCCCATCGATCGCCTGGAGGATTTTCTGAATACCATTATCCCTGAAAACCCAAACAAGCCCTACGACGTGAAGGATGTTATTTACGCAGTAGTGGATTACAACGAGTTTCTGGAGGTTCACCGCAATTACGCACCCAACATCGTTACAGGCTTTGCCCGTTTTAACGGCATGTCGGTAGGGATAGTAGCCAACCAGCCCAATTACCTGGCAGGGGTGCTCGATATCAATGCCTCGCGCAAGGCAGCCCGCTTTGTCAGGTTCTGCGACGCCTTTAACATTCCCCTGGTTACCCTGGTGGATGTACCGGGCTTTTTGCCGGGAACAGTTCAGGAATATGGAGGTATCATTACTCATGGCGCCAAGCTGCTTTTTGCCTATGGTGAAGCCACCGTGCCAAAAGTTACCATTGTTCTGCGCAAGGCTTATGGAGGTGCATATTGTGTGATGAGCTCCAAGCACCTGCGAGGAGATATCAACTACTCATGGCCGATGGCCGAAATTGCGGTAATGGGGCCCAAGGGTGCAATCGAGGTTCTGAAGAGCAAGGAGATCGCCAGCCTGCAATCGGACGAGGAGCGCAGCCGCTATATTATTGAGCATGAAAAAGAATACCTCGATAAGTTTGCTACTCCCTATAATGCTGCCAAATATGGTTATATCGACGATGTGATTGAGCCCCGCAATACGCGCTTCCGGGTGATCAGGGCCCTTCAGTCGCTGGCTACCAAAAAGGATGTGAATCCTCCGAAAAAACATTGTAACATCCCGCTATAAAAAGACAAGCCATGATTAATCAATTCATGATACCTGTATTATCGGGCAACAATGCTATCAGTGACCCATACGGGGGCATTATGGCCATGATCGGGATGAGCATCGTGTTTCTGGTGCTTCTTGTGATGTATCTTATTTTCAACAACACACCGATCCTGTTCAAGCCAGCCTTCCGTCAGAAGATGGAAAGGGGATTGGCCCAGTTGTTTGCCAGAAAAGGTTCTGAGAAAGCCGAACTTCCCCTGAAAGACCTCTCAGCTTTGGAACTCTCAGGTGAGGTCAATGCTGCCATCGCTGCAGCCATTCACCTGTATCGCTCTGAGCTGCATGATCTTGAGGATACCGTGCTGACAATCAAAAAGGTTTCCCGTACCTATTCGCCATGGAGTTCAAAGATCTATGGCATTCAGAATAATGTAACAAGGAAATAGTCCTTGCCAGGGGCTGTTCCATTAACCGAATTAACAACAATAGTAAAGAATGAAAAAATACAAGTTCACAATTCATGGAAACCAGTACGATGTTCACATTATCAATGTTGAGGACAACATCATCGAGCTGGATGTGAATGGCACACCTTACCAGGTAGAGGTCGACAAAAGCCTTCAGGTGGTTAAAACCCCCAGGCTGGTCCGTCAGCGAGCTGTTCCCGCTACCGATACTACCCCCTCGGAAGGAACCGGTACCCGCATGGGTGCAGTGGGAGGGGGAGTCATTAAATCGCCCCTGCCCGGTACAGTACTTAGCATCCAGGTAAAACCAGGCGATACTGTCAAGATAGGCCAAAAGCTGATGGTTCTGGAAGCCATGAAAATGGAAAACAACATTGATTCCGATAAAAATGGCAAGATCATTTCCATCAGGGTGAATGCCGGACAGCAGGTTATGGAAGGTGATGTGCTCATAGAAATAGGAGAATAAGCTATGGATGGCGGATTTTTCAGTTTCGTTTACCAGCAATTGGTTGAATTCATCAGTTATACGGCTTTTGCCAACATAACCTGGGGACATGTAGTAATGATCTGCGTGGGGTTGTTTTTTATCAACCTGGCCATTGTCAAGCATTACGAGCCTTTGCTTCTGATTCCAATCGGTTTCGGTGTCATTCTGGGAAATATTCCCTTTGCAGAGGGTGCTGGTTTGAACATCGGCATCTATGAAGAGGGTAGTGTTCTCAATACACTGTATTACGGAGTGACGCGTGGTATCTATCCTCCAATTATCTTCCTGGGTATAGGTGCGATGACCGATTTTTCCTCGCTGCTTTCGAAGCCACGGCTGGTTCTGCTGGGTGCGGCTGCGCAGTTTGGTATTTTTGCAGCCTATTCTTCATCGCTGCTGCTAGGGTTTAACCCCCAGCAGGCAGGTGCTATAGCTATTATAGGTGGTGCCGATGGCCCAACGGCTATCTTCCTTTCCTCGAAGCTGGCACCTGAGTTTATCGGCCCCATTGCCATCGCTGCCTACTCCTACATGGCGCTTGTTCCGGTGATACAGCCTCCCATCATGAGGTTGCTGACCACCAAGAAGGAAAGGCTGATCCGCATGAAGCCCCCGCGGGCTGTTCCCAAGCAGGAAAAGATTATCTTCCCCATTGTAGGCCTTTTGCTGACCACCTTTATCATGCCCTCGGCATTGCCCCTGCTGGGTATGCTGTTCTTTGGCAACCTGCTTAAGGAATCCGGTGTTACTAACCGCCTGGCGGAAACTGCCCGTAACTCGCTGATCGACATTGTAACCATTTTCCTTGGCCTTACGGTAGGTGCCTCTACCCAGGCTACCGTATTTCTGACCAACGAGTCGCTGCTGATTTTCGGTCTGGGTGCCGCTTCATTCGTTGTGGCTACATTCAGCGGGGTGATATTTGCAAAGGTGATGAACTTCTTCTCCCATCCCGACAACCGCATCAATCCCCTGATCGGTAATGCCGGGGTTTCGGCAGTGCCCGACAGCGCCAGGGTGTCGCAGCATGTTGGGCTGGAATACGATAAGACCAATCACCTGCTGATGCATGCCATGGCTGCCAACGTATCGGGAGTTATCGGCAGTGCCATTGCAGCCGGGATCCTGCTTAGCTTCCTTAGCTAAGCAAAGGATTCATCAATATAAAAACGGAGACTGGCAAAACCAGTTTCCGTTTTTTTGTTGACCCACCGCAACAACCCTTAAAGTTCCGCCCCTCTATACCTTAAACAGGTTGTTTTTGATGGCAAAGGTTACCAGCTTCACGCTGCTATCGACTCCTGTTTTGCGGAACAGGTTGGCTTTGTGCCCATCTACCGTTCGCTGGCTGATAAACAATTTTTCGGATACTTCCCTTATGGTATAGCCGTTGCATATCAGGTTCAGTATCTCTACTTCACGACGGGTAAGCTCTTCGCGCAGCTCGGGAGCTGGGGATTCGTCCTTTGAGCGGCTTTTCACAATGGAGCTGGTCAGGGTGGGGATCAACTCATCGGAGAAATAATTCTTGTTGTCGGCAATCAGGCTTAGAGCCTTTTTCAGTTCATGCTCCTCCACGGTTTTGAGCAGAAATCCCTTGACACCTGCTTCCAGCATGCTTACCAGGTATTCCTCATCGCCAAACATGCTGATGGCAATGATCTTCAACTCAGGATACCGCTGCAGGGCCTCACGGGTAGCATCAATGCCGTTCATCACGGGCATCTGGACATCCATGAACACCACATCCGGCAAGTCTTTCTCCAGATATTCCAGAAATTCCTTGCCATTGTTGGCTTCAGCGCAAACCTCCACGGTGGGCATTTCTTTCAGAAGCAGATTCAGCCCTTTGCGGAAAATATGATGATCTTCAACGATCATGATTCGTAATTTTTTTTCCATAGAAAGGGGGTTCTGTTAGTATTTCGTTTATTTGGTGCTTTTCAATGGCAGTGGCAAATATAAAGGAAAATATTTATGGATCGTCTATTTTGGTTCATACTGGTATCTCAAATTTAAACATTACCCCACCGTTTCCGGCTGCCTTTACCTTCATCTCGCCATGAAGCAGCTGTACCCGGGTGCTGATGTTCTTCAGTCCATGGCTGCCCGGATTCCCGTTCTGCATCTTTTGCATATCGAATCCTTTGCCATTATCGAGGTATACAGTCGACAACAAACCATTGTTCAGGTTAAATTCCATATCAATGCGGCTGGCCCCTGCATGTTTCAGGGTATTGTTCACCAGTTCGGTGAAAACCCGGTAAAGGTTGACCTCGGTGTTTTTCTCCAGCCTGGGGAAATCTTTGGGATAGGAAATGTTGATGCTGATTGTGCCCGAGCGCTGGATCTTCTGACAGAAAGATTCCAGGGCAGGCAATAGCCCGTAATCGCTCAGGGTGCCAGGCATCAGGTTGTTGGCAATACGCCGGGCAGTGGCAACCGATTCGTTGATGTTTGTTTTGAGCTCCCCCAGCAGGAAGTCGCGGTCTTCCTGCGATTTGCCCGGCTTCTCCAGCAGGGTTACGTAAATCTTCAGGGTAGACAGCAAAGCCCCCAAACCGTCGTGCAGGTCCATGGCAAAGCGTTTGCGTTCTTTCTCCTCGGTTTCAATAATGGCCTTGCGCACCTGCTGCTCCAACTCCTTCAACCGGGTGATGTCGCTGATGGCAAGAACCACGATTTTCTGGCCCCTGTAAACAAACTCCTGCTGCTTCAGCAATCCGTAAAATGAAGTCTGGTCCTGGCGGGCGAACTGCAGCTCCCAGGGCCCCTGGTCTTTTATTTCGAGCACCCTTAGGAGCTTTTGGGCTTCTGGCTGGGGCACCAGCCTGTTTACAGGCCCCAGGTCCTGGCTGCTGCCAAACCCAAATAGCTGCAATGCAGCATCATTACACTCAACGATCTTATCACCCCTGACAAAAAAAATGGCCTCGAAAGCTGCCTGTGAAAGGGCCCTGAACTTCTCCTCGGTCTGTTTGCGTTGCTGGATCTCCTGCTGCAGCAGCAGGTTCTGCCGGGCAATAACATCACCCGATGCTTTCAGCCGCAGGTGATTTTCAACCCTTACCCGCAACTCCTCTTTTTGATAAGGCTTTACAATATAGTCAACTGCTCCGGCCTGAAACCCCATGACAATCTCCTCCTGCCTGTTCAGCGCCGTGATAAAAATTACCGGGATGTTACGTGTGGGGGCAGCCTGCCTAAGATTGCGGCATACCTCGTAACCCGAGAGGTCGGGCATCAGGATGTCGAGAAGAATCAGGTCGGGCAATTCGCGGCTGGCAATCTGCATTGCCATCTGCCCGTTGTGGGCGGTAATGACATCATAGGGAAACTTACGGAAGATCTGCTTTAGTATCAGGATGCTTTGATGATCGTCATCAACTACAAGGATTCTGAATTTTTTCCCTTCTGAAGTCATTGGGCGGGAAATTGATTTAGCATTTTCCGTTAAATTGCCATAAAATTAAAAAAAATAGTATACAAAAATAAAAGAAGTTGAATATTTAATGCTTGTTTATTTATTGTCAGTTGCTGGGGATGATTTTTGCAGGATAAGATACTGGTAGGGGCTCAGCTCCAGAGGGGCATCCAGGGTGATGGTTTCTCCGGTAAGGGAATTCGTCCAGGTGGTATTGCTGAATTCTTCCGGTACGGGGAAGGAGCGGGTAAAGTTTCTCACGTTGGTAATAACCAGCAGTTGTTCCTGCATGCTGCTTTTGCTAAAGCAAACCAGGTCGGTGCTTGAATAGCTGGTGATATCCTGCTGTTTTGCTGCCTGTGAACTATTATATGCCTGCATGATCTGCCGGTACTCGTTTTGTATCCCGGGATTGGCATTCCAGTTGATAGGTACATTGGAAAAAAAGGGCAGGTTTTCAACCCTTCCTGTCTCCTGGCTTGAATAAATCAGGGGAACGCCTCCCATGAAGGTGGTCACCACAAAAGCGGCCATTGCTCCCTGTCTGCCATTGAAGATCACCATGGGTGTTTGATCCCAGGCCGACTCGTCGTGGTTGGTTGTAAATCGCAGCTGGTGTTTCCCCTCGGGGATCTGTGCATACTGGTTGTTATGGGTGGTGGTAAGGCGGGTGGCTGGTTGGCCTGCGAACACCCTTTTGAGCTCATCGTACCATGCCCAGCCAAAATTCAGCTCAAAGCCTGCTGCAAAATGATCAAAGCGTGCTCCTTCGGCAAAGGCTATGAGCCGACGCCCTGGAATGGCCGAGAGCGAATCCCAGGCCTGACGCCAGAAGTCAAAGGGGACCCCGTCGGCGTAGTCGCAGCGGTAACCATCAACATTTGCTTCAAGCACCCAGTATGTCATGGCATCAATCATAGCCAGGCGCATGTCGGGATTGCTGAAATTCAGTTCAGCCACATCGTACCAGTTGGTGCCAGCCGGATGCTGAATGTTGCCTGAGCCATCGCGCATGTACCAGTGGGGATTTTCCCCGATCCATGGGTGGTCCCAGGCAGTATGGTTGGCCACCCAGTCCAGAATCACTGCCATATCGCGGGCATGGGCTTCCGTGGTGAGCCGGCGCAGGTCTTCAAGGCTGCCATACTCAGCGCCCACTGCATAATAATCCCTGACCGAATAGGGTGAATTCACCGAGCGTTCCTGGCCTATAGGATGGATGGGCATCAGCCAGATGACATTCACCCCCAGGGCCCTGATCTCATCAAGGCGCGCCCTCACTCCATTAAGATCACCTTCGGGGCTGAATGCCCGGATGTTGACCTCATACATTACGATATCCTCAGTGGCGGGAATGTTTTCATAGGGGGTGCCGTACTGGGTCCAGTTGGGATGTTCATCGGCAACTGGCTCCTGGGCCTTTTGGCAGGAGGCAAAGGATATCAGCAGGATCAAAAGCAGAAGCACCAGCTTTCGGGATCCATGGGAGGGCAACATTAAAAAATATGCAACAGGGCGTTTCATACCTAAAGATACAAAAATCTGCCGGAAGAATACTGCTGCGGCTATAAGGATCAGATTTTTACCGCTCGCGTAGCAATGAATGAGGGAAAAAATTCATCGAGCTTGTTCTGCCCGCCATAATCATCCTCATACAGATGGGTAATGCGGAAGCCTGCCTGCAGCTGCCCGCCGATCTGATCGCTTAGGCTGTGGCCAAAGACCAGGGGTTCATTTTTGTTTTTTAGCTGCTGCAGCTTGTCCTCCGGAAGCGAGTGCAGGTCGGAATAGGGTTGTTTATACAGAAGCTTCAGGCTCTCCTCGTCAACCTGGAAAAGCAGCGGGTTGACAAGGCCTGTCATCAGCAGCCCATCGGGCCTTAGAACACGATGGCATTCCTGCCATACCTGCCTGACATTGTCAACAAAAAGCACCGAGCAGGGATTGAAAACCAGATCAAAACTCTGATCGGCAAAGACCGAAAGATCGCGCATATCGCCATGTACAAGCTGGATATCAAGCCCGTACTGATCGCTGAGCTTTTTGTCGTGCAACAACTGCCCGGGGGAATTGTCAAAGATGGTCACCTTTGCCCCCGCTGCTGCCAATACAGGGCCCTGCTGCCCTCCCCCGCAGGCAAGCCCCAGTATTTTTAGCCCCTCCAGGGCAGGAAACCAATCTGGAGGTACTGCTTTTTCCGGAGTCAGAACCACTTTCCAGTTGCCTTTCCTGGCCTCTGACACATCACTACCCGAAACAGGAACCGTCCATTGGTTTCTTATTTCAACCTGATAATCCCAGGCATGCTGGTTATATTTCACTAAGTCCATAAGGATGGATTGTTTTTTCAAATCTTATGGAAAAATAATAAAAAAATGCCTTATAAAACTGCTGAGGACGGTGAAAGCTGATGCAGTAAAATTATTTATATTTGACCTGAAAAACCCCTTCAAATGACTGGCCGATCCTATAGCATTTCCTTCCTGGTCATGGCTGGCCTGATGCTGGTAATGCTGCTTGTTTCCCTGGGCAGAATGCCTGGCAACATCATCTCATGGGACACCTTTGGCTACTACCTGTACCTTCCGGCAACCCTGATCCATGGCGATCCGGGACTCTATGACCCGGCATTTGCATACGAGGTCATTGATAAGTACCAGAGCAGCAGCACATTCTACCAGGTTTCCGCAAATCCCCAGGGAGGAATGATCATAAAATATACTTCCGGGCTTGCCTTGATCTTTCTGCCCGGATTTATCATTTCCCATCTTGTGGCATTGTCTTCAGCTTTTCCGGCAGATGGCTTTTCATTGCCCTACCAGTACAGCGTACTTTTTACCGGCATCCTGTTTATGATCATGGGAATGGTGGTGATGCGCAAAGTTTTGCTTAGATTCTTTACCGACAAAATGACGACCCTGCTGCTGCTGTTTCTCTATGCCGGCACCAATCTTTTTTACATTGCAACCCACCATGCTACCATCCACAATTTTCTTTTCAGCTTGTATGCCTTGTTGCTGTGGCTTGTGATTCGATGGCACGAAAAACCGGGTAAGAGGCGGTCCCTGCAGCTGGGACTGGTAATGGGGTTTATTATCATGATCCGACCCTCGGAAGCAGTTTGTGTATTTTTACCCCTTTTATGGGGGGTGTATGACCGCCATAGCCTGAAACAGAAACTTGCTCTTTTGCGAAGCCGCTTTCCCCTGCTTCTGCTAACGGCACTTGGCATGCTGATTGCACTTTCCCCGCAGCTGGTTTACTGGAAGGCATTTACCGGCAAAATCCTTCATTATTCCTACGACAACCCCGGGGAAGGTTTTGACTGGGGCAGTCCATACCTGCTGCAGGTGTTGTTCAGCTTTCGTAAAGGCTGGCTGGTTTATACCCCGATGATGGTATTTGCACTGGCGGGGTTTTATTTTACTTACAATAAAAAGCGGGAAATCTTTTATCCCCTTTTGGTATTTACCCTGCTGAACCTGTATGTTGTCAGTAGCTGGACAACCTGGTGGTATGCAAGCTCATTCGGGCAAAGGGCCCTTGTGCAGTCGTATGCAGTGCTGGTCATCCCCATGGGCTACTTTTTTTCAGCCGTGTCTTCCATGGGAAGGAAACGGGCAGTGGTAATTTTCTCCATTGCAGGGCTTTTTGTTGTTCTCAGCCTTTTTCAGACCTGGCAGTATACCCGGGGCATCATTCACCCCCAAAACATGACACGGGAATATTATTTTGCCGTCTTTGGGCGTATGAAGCAGCCCGACGAGCAGCTGCAAAACCTGCTGCTGCTTGAACGTTCCTTTACTGCCACGGATTTCTTCAGCAAACCTGAGGATTATTTTCTGCACAGCAGCTACAACCTGGAAGGTGAATTCACCCGGAAGAAAGACCCAAATGCCCTGTTTATTAACCAGGAAGGCCTTGCCGTGGAAATTTTATCACCCGAAAACCCCTATTCCCGTACGCTTTCTATTCCTTTTTATAAACTTTCGAATGGCGATCATGCCTTTTTGAAGATAAAAGGCGAGGTTTTTGTAGAAGATGATCCTGTTGAGAATGCTTTCACCCTGGTAGTTACTTTTCAGCATAAGGGCAGGAATTACAAGTACCGGGGGAAGAATTCCGAAGTGATAGCAGCTGATCTCATCCCGGGGCAATGGAACACCCTTGAAGTTTTGTACCTGACCCCCGAGGTGCGCCATACCAAAGATCCGGTGTTGATCTATTTTTGGCTCAGGGGCAGTCAGCAGCTGGCAGTAAGGAGCATAACAGTGGAAAGTTGGGCCCCGGTAAGGGGATGGTGATGTGCAAAGAATTTTCTGGGACCGGGGAATTTACCCGCAGGATCATTTCATATAATTTCTTTAGGCGCTAACTATTAAAATTTTCATTATGCTAGAATTGAAAAAATTTAAGCTGCCCCGGGTGGCCATGCTGCTGGCTATTGTTATCATGCAGGCATGTATTACGGTGGTTTCGGAAGAAGCAGAAGTGGCTCAGGAAGATCCATATAATGGCATCCGGCGCTCCTTCCGGAAAGATGGAACCCTGCTGGCCGAAGTTACCTACCAGGACAGTATTCGTCATGGCGTTGCAAAAAACTTTTACAAAAATGGAAATGTGAAGCTGGAGATCACCTACCAAAGGGGCATCAAACATGGCGAGAGCATCACCTATTACGAGAACGGGGATGTTTACCTTATTACACCATATGTTGATGACATTAAGCAGGGGATACAGAAAAAGTACTACCCCGGCAACATCCTCATGGCGGAGATTCCCTTTGAGAATGATGAGCAGGTACCTGGCTTAAAAGAATATTCCAGAGAAGGCAAGTTACTGACCAAAGAGCCCCGGGTGGTATTTCAGCTGATTGATAAAACAGCGAGAGAAAACAAATTTGACCTGTTGATGCGGCTTTCCGATAATTCATCCCACGCCCGCTTTGGACTGTATTATGTGATTGACGGGAATTTTGCAGGACATAATTATATCCCTACGGAAAAAGGAATAGCCACCTATTCATTTGACCTGGGACCGGGCGAATCCCTGGTGCAAACCGTGCAGGTCAGGGCCGAAAGAAGAACCCGCCTGGGGAATACCGAGATTTTTATCGGAAGGTACCACCTGGACATCGAGAACAACAAACAGCCTTAAGAATATGAAGCTTCTGCAGGCTTTAAGGCAAACAGCTTGTCCAGGAATCCACCCCAACATCCTGCGGCTCTACAAGGCTTTTTTGATGGCAAATGCTCAGGATTCTGTAAAGCATGCCCTGGCAAAGGAAGCAGTAAAGTCCAGGGTTTTGCGGGGCTCCTCCAGGTATCCCATGTGTCCGGAACTTCGCAGTATCAATGAGTAGGCTGTTTCGGTAAGGGCCATCTGTACCCAGATGTTTTCAAAGGGCACGCGCGAATCTTTTTGCCCTGCAATAAACATAACGGGCAAGGGGGTATTGATGAGTACATCCAGGCTTGAGGTTCGCATTTTCATACCCTGTTGGGCAGCGATCAAGGCCCGGGGGCTCATCTGCCGGGCACGGGCCACCAGGTCGTTGATGGCATCTACCAGCTTTAGCCGGTTTTCGGGTGCAAATAATTCGGGAATGAAGCTCAGCAGGAATTCAGAGTGGTTGTTGCGGATGATCTCGATGGCTTTTTCGCGCCGAACCAGGGTTTCTTCGTTATCGGCCAGCGAGCTGCTGTGAAACAGTCCAATGCCTTTGATCATATCGGGATACTGCCTGACAAACGACAATGCCACGTACCCTCCCATTGAATGACCCACCATCACGCAGCTGCTGATACCCAGATGATCAAGCACCGCCTTTACAGCATCGGCCATCAGCTCCATGGTATGTACATCACCGATACATTCGCTCTTGCCGTGCCCTGGCAGATCAATGGTGATCACGCGAAATTCACCGGAGAGTTCCGGTATGAATTCTGCCCAGATGTGCGAGGATTCGGTGAAACCATGCAACAGCACAAGGGCATTGCCCTGCCCGCTTTGTTCAAAGGAAATAAAGGCGTTCTTGTATTTGATACCCATAAATTGACCCTTAGGTTCAATAACTTGCCTGGGAAAGGAATGAATTGATGACGTAAAGATAAGGCTTTTTTATTTTAGATGTTGAATATCCTGTTTTTATTTGGGATGAATATTGCTTGATTGATCAATTTTTCATTTTCCCATTCTGCAAGCCTTCAACATATTTCATTAATTTTACCTTTGATCCAAAACCTGCTAATATGAACCAGGGAATATATCTTTCGGTGGTGGTACCAGTTTATTGCTGCAGCAGCATGCTAAAGGAATTGTACCTTAGGGTAAAGCAGGCTGTTTTGCCCCTTACCGGATCCTTTGAGCTGATCCTGGTTGACGATTGCAGCCCCGATGATGCCTGGCAGGGCATCAGGGCTCTGGCAACGGCCGATGAGCGGGTCAGGGGATTACGCCTGGCGCGTAACTTCGGGCAGCATTATGCCATTAGCGCTGGCCTTGAGATATCCCGGGGGCAGTGGGTGGTGGTGATGGATTGCGACCTTCAGGACCGCCCCGAAGAAATCCCTGCCCTTCTGGAAAAGGCCAGCCAGGGATTTGAGGTTGTTCAGGCCCGCCGGCTCAAACGGCAGGACAGCTATGCCAAGAGGCTTTTATCCCGGGGATTTTACTGGTTGCTTTCATGGCTTACCGGAACAGCACACGATCCCATGGTGGCCAATTTCGGGGTGTATCACCGCAAGGTCATCGATCAGGTGTGCAGTATGAAGGAGCATATCCGTTATTTTCCTACAATGATCAGGTGGGTTGGCTTTCGGGCAACCACCCTGGATGTAACACACGGTCACCGGCAGCAGGGCAGCAGCGCCTACAACCTGCGCAAGCTCGCCCGACTGGCCCTTGACATCGTGCTTGCCTACAGCGACAAACCTCTGCGGTACACCGTTAAGGCTGGTATCCTGATAAGCTTTATCAGCCTGTTGTTTGCACTTTATGTGATCATCCGGGCTGTAGGTGGGGGCTACCAGGTGCTGGGGTATGCAAGCCTGATGGCATCCATCTGGCTGCTGTCGGGGATGATCATTTTCATTCTTGGAATTGTAGGCCTGTACGTGGGAAAAACATTCGAGGGAGTGAAAAACCGACCCGTGTATATCATTACTGAAATAACAGATGCTGGCCAACCAGATATAAAAAATGTTGAAACAGGCAGCCTGGAAAGTGAAAAATGAAACAACACATGAGGGGAAGATGATCAGCTACCTGGGCTGGGACACTGAGTTCTTCGGCTTCAGGGTGGGGCAGGTTTTCGACAGCCAGATGGGGGACATGGAGCTTGCCGATCTTGAGCGGCTGATCTCTCAGCAGCAATACCGCCTGGTATATGTCATGGTTCCCGACATGCAGCTGGCTGAAAGGCAGCAGCAAACCCTGGCCTTTCATCAAAAAATGCAGCAGGCCGGGCTCAGGCCTGTTGATCAGAAAATTGTTTATGAAAAAGAAGTAAACAATTGCCTGAAGAAATCGCGCCATTCACAAGTATCTGCCGAAACCCGCATTCCGGTATCCGAAAAGCTGCAGAGCCTGGCATTGATAGCAGGCCAGCACTCGCGCTTCAGCCACGATCCGCGATTCCCCCGGCATTTGTTTACCCGCCTGTACATCGAATGGCTGCTGAAATCACTCACGGGTGAGCTGGCAAGCGAAGTGCTGGTATGGCTTGATGAATTCAGGGTGATACAGGGGTTCATCACCATTCAGCACAGGCAGAATGTATCGGTCATTGGCCTTATTGCAGTGGATGAATCAAGCCGCGGAAAGCAGGTAGGCAAAACCCTGCTGCAGGCTGCCGAAGCCTCCACTGCCCGTACCGGCAACCAGTACCTGCAGGTGGCTACCCAGTTGCATAACCAGGCAGCCTGCAGTTTTTACGAAAATTACGGATTTGCCCTGAAAACCCAAACCACCATCTATCACTGGTGGCAATAATACAGGGGGTTGATTACCTTTGCCGGATGCCATTTCCCCCGATGATAAAAAGTCTTGTCCTTTGCTGCTGCCTGCTGCTGCAAAATATCGTGGTATTTTCCCAAAACGGGCAGAACGTTGGCTGGCCCGACCGGCATTTCATGTACCCCTACAGCCAAAACATCAGCCGGGTAAGTACCCTTGGAACATATGCTACCCTGGCACTGGCCGGGCTGCCCCTGCTGGAAAAAGCTGCCCGGCAGCAGGATTTCCTGAACCATGGTTTGATGCTTGGCTCCTCCCTGCTGCTGACCACCGCTTCAAAAGAATTGCTCAAAAATGCCATCGTCCGCCACCGACCCTACAGTTATTTCGAAGAAGCGCCGGATCTTTCCGCAAAACATTTGCGCAACAGCTTTCCTTCCGGGCATACAGCCTATGCATTCATGGGAGCCACTTTTCTGGCCACCACCACCCAAAGCGACCAGCCTTACCGGCTGCCACTTATCATCAGCGGGTACACCCTGGCTACGGCAACTGCCGTGCTGAGGGTCCGATCGGGAAACCATTTCCTGAGCGACGTGGCAGCAGGGGCCGCTCTGGGCTCTTTCTGCGGATGGATAATTCCGACGCTGTTGAAACAAAAAACAGATAATCCGGCAACCATTGTCATCCTTCCCTATGATAAGGGAATTAGCCTTTCCATTTCCCTGAAATAACAGAAAAACTTTCGGGAAGCCTCGCCTTCTAACAAGCTCCTAATCAATTTTATTATCATCACCTGTTTGTCCGAAACCGAACAGATTCCAGTTCATCAATGGACAGCTGGGCACTTCATTTTTTAAACTGAGCTAATGCAAATACATGATTGACAAAAGATTGTAATTTCTGGCATAACTATTGAGCAACAGGCTTAAACAACTATTTATTCACCTGATGTATTAGTCAAATGAGAACCATCCTCTTTGTAATGATCTTTTCTGTGCTGACTGGGTACAGCACATTTTGCGAGACTCCCGCCTCCGGCACTGAAACTTCCTTAAAGAGTTTTGAGGAAATGCTCATCGACTGGGCAGGCAGCTTTCTGAGAAAAGTTCCTGCCGAGTATTGCGACACCCTGAACTTCCATGTGAAGGATTCCAACAGCCACTACCATCTGATATTTGCCAATGGAGGCTTCAGGCTGAACAACTGGAAGAACCCTCTTTCGCAGATCACCCTCACCAGTGATCTGGACACTTACCGCCGCATCTATTCCGGGGATCTGAATGCCATGACGGCAGCAGGCCGGGCTTCTTACCGTGAAGCTGCGCCCCTGGATATGATCCTTGAGAATGGCATGACCATGCGAGGCATTAATTGGGACTATGCCTACTTTACCATGATCAACTTTTTTAACTCCCATCCCAGCAACAAGACACTATTGGGAAGGGAACATGCCCGAAAGATTCATGGCGGCTTTGCAGTAGCTTTGTTTTATTCAAAAGGTTTCCGCAGTGCTTTTTACAGCATCCAAAAAGGGGAGCTGCTGAATGAAGCCGGTGAAAAAGACCCCTGGAACCAATCGTTTATCATTTTGTCAGGTAGCGGATTTGCCCAGATCGGGGGAGAAACCTTTCCGGTGAAAGCCAATGAAGCCTATTACATCAAACCAGGGGTTGAACATCAGGTGTGGACCGAAACGGAAGAAGGCATTACCCTGATATGGAATGCTTGGGGTATTGAGGCCTGGTAAAGTGCTTCCTCGCATCTATCGAGAAGGAAAGGTTGTCTTGAAAGAAGTTCTGAGGCAGTTCTTTTTTACCAGCTCTGGCTTGTTTCCCCCTCTATTACCCCTTAACCAAAATCAATCCAAAGTCAACAACCGTTATCTTCAGTTGGACTTGGTACGGAGTTGGTACGGCGTTGGTATGGCTTTGGTTCGGAGAAAAAAAAGTACAGTTTTAGAGCCTTTAGATATTTTAAATAAAAGAGGCTGCCTCCATTGGGGACAGCCTCTTTTTTTAATTCAGGAATTTAGTTCTCCCAGTGCCTTGCCGGCAACCCTTTTATGCAGCGAGAGAAGGATTGCAGGCAGCAGGAAGAGGTTCGAAAGCAGGGCAATGCTTAGGGTAAATGCAATGAGGTAGCCCAGGGCCTGGGTGCCCCCGAAGGAGGAGGCCGTAAAAATGATGAACCCGAAGAACAGCACTACATAGGTGTATACCATGCTCACCCCGCTCTCGCGGATGGCTGCAATCACCGCATGGCGGATGTTGTAGGCATGCCTTGGCAGCTCCTGCCTGAATTTGGCCAGGAAGTGGATGGAGTTGTCAACCGAGATGCCCAGGGCGATGCTGAAGATTAGTATGGTGCTGGGCTTTATGGGAATACCCAGGTATCCCATCAGGGCAGCTGTTAGTATCTGAGGGAAAATATTGGGGATCAACGAGATCACTACCATGCGAGCCTTTCGGAACAGCAGTGCGATCAGCACCGAGATGATCAGCACGGCAAACAGCAGGCTGGTAAGCAGGTTGCCCACCAGGTAATCGGTGCCTTTCAGGAAAACAACCGATGTGCCAGTCATGGTAACCTGGTATTGTTCGGGGTCGAAGATCTCCTGGATGTGGGGCTGCAGCTCTTCCTGAATGCGGCGGATGTCGCGGGTGCCGATGTTGGCCATCAGCACGCTCACCCTGGTTTTCTGCATGGTGGAATCTACCATTGACCCCAGCACCGAATTGCCCCCGAAGCCCCCCCTTGGCAGGTACGACTGGATGAAGGTGCGGTCGTGGCGGTGTGGCAGCTCGTACATCTGGGGATTGCCCCGGTAGAAGGCCTGCCGGGCAAACTTCATGGCCTCGGTCACTGATACAGCCCTGGAAAGTTCGGGATAAACCGCCAGCTGCTGCTGCAGGGCGTTGATGGCATCCAGGGTGGCAGGCCGCAACACCCCGTTGGCCCGGCGGGTGTCGATCATAAACTCCATGGGCATGATCCCCTGGATGTTGCGCTCGAAAAATTGCAGGTCCTGGTACAGGGGGTCCCGGTGGGGAATGTCGTCAACAAGGTTGCCCGAGGTGTGCAGGCGGCTCATCCCGATGATGCCGGCCACAAGTGCCAGGGAAGAAATAAGATAAACCGCCGTGCGGTGGTGGCTTACCAGGTGGATAACCCGCATCAGCACCCTTTTCATCTTCCTGTTCTCCAGGTGTCGCATATGCCGCTGGCTGGGTGGGGCCAGGTAACTGAAAAAGATGGGGATCAGGGTGATGGTGAGCAGAAATACCGATAGTATGTTCAGGGCTGCCACTATACCAAATTCAACCAGGATCCGGTTGCCGGTGATGATAAAGGTGGCAAATCCAACGGCAGTAGTAGCATTGGTGAGCATGGTGGCGTTGCCGATGCGCTGTACAACCCTGGCAAGGCTCTTTACCTTATTGCCATGGGCCCTGTATTCGTGGTGGTACTTGTTAAGCAGGAAAATACAGTTTTCAACCCCGATAATTATGAGCAGCGGGGGGATGATGCCCGTGAGTATGGTGATCTCGTAGCCCAGCAGGCTGATGATCCCCAGGGCCCATATCACGCTGATGATCACGATGATCATCGGGAAGATCATGGCCTTCAGGGAGCGGAAAAACAAAAACAATGCCGTGGAAGCCACCATCATGGCCAGAATCACAAACAGCTGCAATTCTTTTTCGACTTTCAGTGAGGTGGTGGTACGGATAAAGGGCAAACCGCTGTAATGCAGCTTGATGCCGCTCTGCTTAGTAAATTCCTTTCCTTTTTCCTGCAGGCTGGCAATCAGATCCACCCGCGCAGGGGTGTTCAGTATCTCGGTATCCAGGGTAACGGCCGTGAGAAGTGCTCCCGATTCAGGATTATACAGCAGGTTGCTGTAAAAAGGGAGCTCAAAGACCCGCTTAACAAGGCTGTCAAGAGTATACTGGTCTTCTGGCAGCCCATTGAACACCTCGCGGAACACAAAGCTGCGGCTGGCATCATCACGCTCCAGGGCTGGAATATTGGTGATGTTCAGTACATTTTTTACACCTTGTATCGCTCTTAGATCGCTGGTGAACTCGTGCCAGTGCCTGAAATATTCCAAACTGAAGATCCTTTCATCTTCCAGTCCCAGGAAAACAACATTGCCATCCTCGCCAAACAACTCACGAAACTGCTGGTAATCTACAAATACCGGGTCGTGCGAGGGCAGCATCTGGGCCATCTCGTACGATAGTTTCACATTGCGGGCGTGCCAGCCCATAAAAGCAGTGATCAGTAAAATGCCAATCAGTATTCCGAGGCGGTTGCGGAGGATCAGCCGCACAACAATTTCCCACATATATAACTCCTGAGTTCCTGTTTTTTATGATGGCAAAGGTAAGGCTTTTCCTAAGGAATGTTGAAAAAATACATGAAAGTGAACAGCGAAAATTACTTCATTTTTTGTTAAATTTTCTGAACCGGGAATGAAGCTTCAGTTGTAGCTTTTGAAAGGAAGCGGGGGCAGGTGTTGGCAGTAAAGGGATTTTTCATGAAGGCTGAAGCAAACTGATGTAAAAGCTTCATTTCCTTTGATATGGAAATTTATCCAAAAAAAAGCAGTACCTTTGCAGGTTCATTTTTGGAAGAAACATGCAGCAACATAAAGTACTGGAAGAGCGGGAATGGCTTGAGGTGTATGGTGCCCGGGAGCACAACCTGAAAGACATCAACGTGTTTATTCCACGCAACGCGCTTACTGTTATTACCGGGCTTAGCGGAAGCGGGAAATCTTCCCTTGCCTTCGATACCATATATGCTGAAGGTCAGCGCCGTTATGTAGAGACTTTTTCTGCCTATGCCAGGCAGTTTCTTGGCACCCTTGAAAGGCCTGATGTGGATAAGATAACTGGCCTTAGCCCGGTGATCAGCATCGAGCAGAAGTCGGTTAACCGCAATCCGCGATCCACGGTGGGCACCATCACCGAGATATACGACTTTCTGCGTCTTCTGTATGCCAGGATTGGCGAGGCTCACAGCTATGTGACGGGAGAGCGCATGCTGCGTTATACCGATGCCCAGATCATGGACCTGCTGATGAAACGCTTTGCAGGCAAATCACTGCTGTTGCTTGCCCCCCTGGTAAAAGGGCGAAAAGGACATTACCGGGAGCTGTTCGAGCAGGTGCTCAAACAGGGTTTTCTGAAGGTACGCGTGGATGGTGTGCTCAGGGAGGTTGTACCCAACATGAAGGTGGATCGTTACAAGATACATGACATCGAGACCGTGATCGATTCCCTGAAGGTTGATGCCCTGCAGCAGAAGCGGCTGGCCTCTTCCCTTCAAACGGCCATGAAACAGGGAAAAGGGATGATGATGGTGCTCGATCAGAGCGATCAGCAGGTCTATCATTACAGCCGCAACCTCATGTGCCCGGTTTCAGGCATTGCCTATAAAGATCCCGAACCTAACACTTTTTCTTTCAACTCGCCCTATGGAGCCTGCCCCCACTGCAACGGGCTTGGCACGGTGAGTGTCATGGACCTTGAAAAGATCATTCCCGACCGCAGCCTGTCGATACGCCAGGGCGGGCTGGCCCCTCTTTCCGATACAAAAAATTCATGGATCTTCCGCCAGCTGGAGGCCATCGGGCTAAGGCATGGCTTTACCCTCGACACCCCCATTGCCCAAATGAGTGAAGAGGCAATCAACACCATGCTGTATGGCTCGGATGAGTTCTTCAAGGTTAAAAATGAATCCCTGGGAATTACCAACACCTATACCCTGAACTTTGAAGGCATTGCCAACTTTTTGGCCAACCAGCATGATGAGAGCCCCTCGAGTGCTATCCGCCGTTGGGCGGCGGGGTTCATGGAGCAAAAGCCTTGTCCGGAGTGTGATGGCATGCGCCTGAAAAAGGAATCCCTTCATTTTCTTATCGATGGCAAAAACATCGCCCAGCTGGCCAACATGGACATGCTGAGCCTTCGTGATTGGATGGACAGCCTGGAACAGCGACTTGATCCCCGGCAGATGCGCATTGCCCACGAGGTGCTGCGCGAACTAAGGCTGCGCCTGGGCTTCCTGCTGGATGTGGGGCTGGATTACCTGGCCCTGAACCGGCAGTCAAGAAGCCTTTCGGGTGGTGAAAGCCAGCGTATCCGCCTGGCAACCCAGATCGGCTCCCAGCTGACAGGGGTGCTCTACATCCTGGATGAGCCCAGCATCGGGCTGCATCAGCGCGACAACCAGCGGCTGATAAATTCCCTGAAGGATCTGCGCGACATCGGAAACTCGGTGATCGTGGTGGAACACGACCGCGATATGATCATGGCTGCCGATCATGTGCTGGACATTGGCCCGGGGGCAGGCCTCAATGGCGGGCAAATTGTTGCCCAGGGGACACCCCTTCAGCTCATGCAGCAGGAATCCATCACCTCCGATTACCTTAGCGGCCGCAAAGACATTACCCTGCCCAAAAAACGGCGCAAGAGCAATGGCAAACACTTGCTTCTTAAAGGGGCAACGGGCCACAACCTCAAAGGGGTAAACCTGAAGCTTCCCCTGGGAGTGCTCACCTGCATCACCGGGGTTTCGGGCAGCGGTAAATCATCCCTGATCAATGAAACCCTTTATCCCATACTAAGCCGGGAGTTCTATCGCTCGGTAAAAGCACCCCTGCCCTACGAGAGCCTGGATGGAATCCAGCATATCGACAAGGTGATCGAGATTGATCAGTCGCCCATTGGACGTACCCCCCGCTCCAACCCCGCCACCTACACCAAAGTGTTTGATGAAATACGCAAATTGTTTGCCTCCCTTCCCGAGGCAGCCATCCGCGGCTATAAGCCAGGGCGCTTTTCCTTTAACGTGAAAGGGGGCCGTTGCGAGACCTGCCAGGGTGCTGGCCTTAGGATCATCGAAATGAACTTCCTGCCCGATGTGCATGTGCATTGCGAAACATGCCAGGGCAAACGCTACAACCGCGAGACCCTGGAAGTGCGTTTCAAGGGAAAGAGCATCAACGACGTGCTGAACATGAGCATCAGCCAGGCCCTTGTGTTTTTTGAGAATATCCCTGCCATTGTCCAGAAGATCAGGACACTGCAGGATGTGGGCCTTGGCTACATTACCCTTGGCCAATCCAGCACAACCCTCTCGGGAGGTGAAGCCCAGCGCGTGAAGCTGGCTGCCGAACTCTCAAGGCGCGATACCGGAAAAACCCTCTATATTCTGGATGAACCCACCACAGGCCTGCACTTTGAGGATGTGCACGTGCTGATGGAGGTGCTGCAGCGGCTGGTCGACCGGGGAAATTCGGTGCTGGTGATCGAACATAACCTGGATGTGATCAAGGTGGCCGATCATATCATCGACCTGGGCCCCGAGGGCGGGCAACGCGGGGGAATGATCGTGGCACAGGGCACCCCCGAAGCAGTGGTGAAATCAAACAATGGCTTCACTGCCCATTACCTTAAAGAGGTTTTGGGATAATCAGCAGCTTTCACCCGAAGGTTTCGGTTACCAAAATATTGTTCAGATACAATATGCCGCTTACCACCTGTAGTGCAAATAAGCCGTAAAGCAGCCATTCCTTGAATGACAGGCTTTTCCCGGTTTTTCTGAATGACAACAGGTTCAGGAAACAGGCCAGAAACAGGGCCAGGTTGGCCAGATATGGGGTCCACAGGAAGTTGCCATGCCAAAGTCTGGCACCTCCCTCGGCAAGCATCCATGCGATCATCAGGCCAATAAGCAGCAGGCAGGCACCCAGCCATGTCAGGGGCCACACTTTACCGCTTGCACCGTAAAAAGCCAGGAACAGCAACGGGAAAGCCAGCGAAACCAGCAGGCTTGCCCAGAATCCAATACCTCCCCATTCAAGAAATTGATTCCATACCATGAAAGGCCGCAGCAATATGCCATGGGATCGGGAGTTGTAGATGATCTCGTCGAGCGACCCGCTGGCATAGATCAGAAGGTACTGCCCCAGGATCATTACCCCCAGTGCAAACAGGGGAAGAAAGACCAACAGCAGATCCTTTTTCCTTTTTCCTGTTATGATTGCATAAAGGAAAACGCCAGGTATATAGGCAAACAAAAAAGATGGTTTGAACAGCAGGTTCAGGAACCCCAGTGAAAGTATCTTCCAGGCGTTCCCCCGGGGGTTTTCCAGGAAAGCAGGGGTAAGCAGAAAAAGCATCAGGGCAAAGGGAGTCACCGCCATGGTGGTGGGGTTATGCCAGATGGTAAGAGCAATGCGCCCGAAATAATACGACTCCCCAAAAGAATAAAGGGGTGTTGCCACCATCAGCGACAGGGAAAGCAGCATGATAATCAAAAGGCTGCTGGCTTTCAGCCTGGATTGAAAAAACTGCTGCCAGGTGGCAATGATGGCAAACAGCATCACAGCCAGCTTCAGGGAGATCATCAGCGACAATACCCAGGGGGTAGCTTCCAGCAATTTTGGGGTATGTGAGCTGAAGCCTGCAAACATCCACAGCAGGAAAGGATAACCCGGCGGTACAGGGAAGCTGCCGTGTTCAAGGAATAATGGCAGGAACCGGGCATGATCGTCCATATCCTGCATCACATGCCCCTGCAGCTTGCTGAAAAGCAAAAAAGAGGAAACCAGCACCAGCGGCACCGTTATCAAATAGGGAATATTCGTTCCTGGCCCTGGCAGGCTGCTGCGGGTTGAGAGAAATAAGAAATTACCGGTTAAGTGCTTACCTGACAAAGACATGATACGCCCAGGGATCCAGCTCCAGTTCGAAATCAGCTTCCACTTCAATTGCTACCCCGCTAAACAAGGTATAGTAGGTTCCCGGGAAAAGATCTCCCGAAAAGCTGGCCACCAGTGGCTGATCCGAAAGGTTAAGCACCACAAACACCTTGTTGTCATCATCATGTTCCCTGACAAAGGCAAACACCTGCTGGTCGGCATTGGTATTTACCCTTTGGATGGGGGCTCCCATGGCCCCGTTCCAAAGAGCGCGGTTCTGGGTTTTCAGGTGAAGCAGGGTCTGGTAAAATTCGTGGTATTTCACAGCACCCCAATCAATGGAATCCTTCTCAAAGAATTCCAGCATCCGGTCAAAGCCAGCTTCCTGGCCGTTGTACAACAGGATCATGCCGGGCATTGTAGCTGTAAGCACGGCAAAGGCTTCCACGCCTTCTCCCAGGCGATCGAACTCGGTTCCCGCCCATGAATTTTCATCGTGGTTGGTAATAAAGTTCATCTTGTAGGTGCCATGGGGAAATTGTGTGGCGGCACCCCCGAAGAAATAGTCGTCGATCTCCTCCACGGTTGATTCTCCCTGTGCCACACGGTTCATGATGTGGTGAAAGCTCCAGCCGTAGCCCATTTCAAAGGCATCCATATGCAGTTCGGGGGTTTCGGCTTCAGCCAGCATAAAAATAGGTTTTATCTGTTCGAGCTCGGCCCGTGCCCGGTTCCAAAACTCTGTGGGTACCATGTCAGCCACATCGCAACGGAAGCCATCAACCCCTATTTCCTCAACCCAGAAACGCATCTCCCCGATCATCACATCCCAAAGCTCCTGGTTGTCGTAGTTCAGGTCGATCACGTCGCTCCAGTCTTCAATGGGGGGTACAAAATTTCCCTGGGCATCCCGGGTGTAAAATTCGGGGTTGGTTTCAGTCCAGGGATGATCCCAGGCTGTATGGTTGGCCACCCAGTCCAGGATCACGTACATGCCCATCTGGTGGATCTGCCGCACCAGGGTGCGGAAATCATCCATGGTGCCAAATTCAGGGTTAATGCCAGTGTAATCCTTCACCGAATAATAACTTCCAAGGGTTCCTTTGCGGTTTACCTCGCCAATGGGGGTTATGGGCATCAGCCAAAGGATATCCACGCCCATCTGGCGCAAGCGGTCCAGGTGGCTGCCAAAAGCAGCAAAGGTGCCTTCCGGTGTATATTGGCGGATGTTTACCTCGTAAATATTGGCGTTGTGGCTCCACTGGGGGTGGTTCACCCGGGTCTCCATCTCGGGGATCTCATGACGGGTGCCCCCCGGCCTGCAGGCAACCATGCCCGATATGAGGATGGCCAGTAGTGCCAGATTCAAAAGCCGCAGAAAGAGGGTTGATTGTGTTTTCATCTTTATTTCGTTTGATTTATATTTACAGCCTATAAGATAATAAAATTATTCGATTCGGATGGATCGATTCAAATAATAATCTACATTTAAAGGCTTGGGTGAGTATGGTTTTTCAAAAAGCTCGGAAGAGATCAGGAAATCGGCAGTCGACAAGTTACAGGCAGTCGGGATGTTGTAGAGGGTGGTGATCCGCAGCAGGGCCTTCACATCCACATCGTGGGCCTGTGGCTGCATGGGATCCCAGAAGAAGACCATCATGTCGATCTTGCCTTCAACAATCATAGCACCCAGTTGCTGATCGCCTCCCAGGGGACCGGACTTCAGGATGGTCAGGTTGAGCTTGCCATTTTGCGGGTCTTCATTTTTCTCATCCAGTGCTTTTTTTATGAAACGTCCGGTAGTGCCCGTGCAAAACAGGTTGTGCCTGGCCAGGATTCGATGATTCCAGCTTACCCAGTCGATCAGGTCCTTCTTGATGTTGTCGTGGGCTACCAGTGCGATATTTTTTGGTTTGGGTTCCAAGGGAAGGAAAAATTTAAGTTATTGGCCTGTAAGTACTTCAAAGCTGTGGGGTTCAAGGGTCACAGTCATGATATTGTCGCGCAGGGCGGTTTGTGCCCCGAAATGCGCGGTAAATGATTTTTCGGCCATTCGCCCGGGCAATTGGAGTTCAAGGGTCTGGGGCAGGCTGCTGCGGTTGAAAGCTACCAGGGCTGTCTGCCCGAAGTAGTTACGCATGTAGGCCCAGCTGTGCCTGTCAACATGAAGTGTCCTGAAGTCGCCGTATATCAGGGGCAGGTTCGAGGCTCTTAGGCCAGCCAGGCGTGAAGCGTTGTCTTTTACCCACTGCTCCTGTTGGGTAAGGTTGTCGAACTTCATGGGCCTGCGGCTGTCGGGGTCGCCCCCGCCGGGAATGCCAATCTCATCCCCGTAATAGATCACCGGCACTCCGGGAATTGTCATGATAAAAGCGGTGAGGGCCGATAGCCGGTTGTAGCCCACCGGGTCGCCAACCTCCACCTCCCGCTGCCAGCCCACCGCTTCATGGTCCTGGTCAAAGCGCAGATCGCCCCCGGCAAGCGAGATGAACCGGGCCATGTCGTGGTTGCCCGTGATGTTGCCCATCAGGTTGTTGTATCCGTAATAATCGAAACTCTCGTGAAGAGAATTGTTGAGCATCTCAAAAGAAGGGTCATCCTGGGCAAAGACACTGCGGGCATCAAAATACAGGTTGAAGTCGAACTGCCCGTCAAGCAGCCCGCTGCCCACGTAGGCCCCGATGAGCTCGCGGCTGCCAAAGGTTTCGCCAATCTGGAACAATCTCTTGTTCTGCGGGACCATATACTCCTCCTTGAGCTTGCGGGTAAGGGTGCGCCAGAACTCAAGGGGAACATGCTTTGTGGCATCATGACGGAACCCGTCCAGGTTGTATTGCTCAACCCAGAAATAGGCGCTGTCGGCCATAACCTGTATCACCTCAGGCTGCGAGAAATCAAGGCTTGGCAGGAAGGTGTCGAACCAGGTTGTGAGCCGGTGTTCGTCCCAGAGGCGAAGGTTGCGCCTTCCATCAGGCAGGTTGAAAACCGTTGCCCAGTGGGGGTTGTCTTTGATGAGCTGGTTCTCCTGGTGCACATGGTTGGTCACGTAATCGAGCATCACGCTGATGTTTTCCTCATGGGCAGCCTGCACCAGGTCTTCCAGGTCGGACGACCTGCCAAAGCGGTGGTCAACGGTGGTAAGGGTAATGGGCCAGTAGCCGTGGTATCCCGAATACATCCTCTGTGGCGGGATATACTCCCTCCAGGCCTCAAAGGGGTTCTGGGTGATGGGCGAGAACCAGATGGCGTTGATGTTCAGCTCGCGGAAGTAGCCATCGCGGATCTTTTGGGTAATGCCCGGCAGATCCCCCCCGTGAAAGTTGGCCCTGTCGGCCAGTTCAGGGTGGTCAATGGGATCATCGTAATCGGGGTTGCCATTGTTGAAGCGGTCCACCATCATAAAGTACAGTATGGTGGCTTCCTTGTCTTCACCATCCAGCTGGGCGGGATCCTCAACAGGGCGGCCATATTCCAGGGGGATCAGCAGATCGTTGGAATGGCCGTGGTTGTTGTAACCCCTAATGCGGATAAAGCTTCTTTTGTGGTCAAGGGCATCCCCGGGGATGTGGATGTTGATCTCGTTGCCCTGGCGGCTGACCCGCTCGCTGGGCAGGCGGAAGTTTTGCCAGAACACCAGCAGGTCCTCCAGCTGGTTTTCAAGATCCAGGGTGATGGTGTACCTGCGGTGGCTGCGGGTGCTGAGCCAGGGGATGCGGCTGCGGTCGATCTGACCCACTACCATCAGCGAATTTTGCCCGCCGATGTTGTTGTCAACCACCTCCGGATTGTTGGGATCGAGCATGTCGCGACCATCGACAACCAAAAGATACTGATAACTTCCGGGGCTCAGAGTCATTCGTGTTTGCCATATCCCATCCATCAAAGTAAGGGGCACAGCAGCCCATTCGGTCATTTCACCGCGTATGGCAACATTGCGGTACCTGCCACCCTGCGGGTTGAATGTGAAGTTGAAACGTTGCCTGCGGTCACGCTCAACAAAAAGGCTGTAGGCAAAGCCATCAATCCAGACATGCATCTCCGAAAGATGAGGAACATAACGACTGGCAGATATTACCCGTACATTACTTCGGTCGTCCGAAAGAAGGAACCGAAGCTGGGTGGCTCCTGTCACCGAATCAATCCTTGTGAGGGCATCCGACAGGAAATAATCACCCAGCAATACAAGGCTGGTATCGCCCTGGAGCTTAACAGGGCTGGCAAGCCCAAAAATGTGGTTGCCTTCCGGAAAGATGGATTCGGGCCTGGTCTGGCAGCAGCTTAAACCTATCAGCCCGGCAAGGGCCAGCAGCAGGAAAGATCTTTTTTTCATATCGCTATTTTGGTTAGTGTATGAATATTATGCAGATTGCAGATCATTCAGATTATGCAAATTATGCAGATGTAACCAGGTAATAGTTCTTTTTTCCGCGCTGCACCAGGATGTAGCGGTTGCTGATCAGATGGGAATCATCCACCCTGAAGGATTCATCCACCCTTGACTTATTGATGCTGATGCTTCCCTCCTTGAGCATACGCCTTGCCTCCCCCCTTGATTTGGTGATCCCGGTCTTGTCGCTAAGGAATTCCACAATATCCAGGCCTTCCTGCACCTCGCTGCGGGCCACCTGGTGCATTGGCACACCCTCGAAAACCGACAGGAATACATCTTCCGGCAATTTGCGAAGGGTTTGAGTTGTTCCTGATCCAAACAGTATGTCGGAAGCTTCCACTGCCATTTGGTAATCCTCCTGGCTGTGAACCCGGATGGTGATATCCTTTGCCAGGGTCTTCTGCAGCAGCCTCAGGTGGGGAGCCTGCCTGTGCTCCTGAATGAGGTTTTCAACCTCCTGCTGCGAAAACAGGGTAAAAATGCGTATGTAGCGTTCGGTATCCTGGTCGGTACAATTCAGCCAGAACTGGTAGAAGCGGTAAGGGGAAGTGTAGCGCTTATCCAGCCACACATTTCCCTGCTCGGTCTTTCCGAACTTTGTGCCATCGCTCCTGGTGATCAACGGGCAGGTGAGGGCAAACGCCTCACCCCCTGCCATGCGGCGGATAAGTTCGGTTCCGGTGGTGATATTTCCCCACTGGTCGGAGCCCCCCATCTGCAGCCTGCAATCGAAATTCCGGTACAAATGCAGGAAATCAAAACCCTGCAGCAGCTGGTAGGAAAATTCGGTAAAAGAGATGCCTGTTTCAAGACGTTTTTTTACCGAATCCTTGGCCATCATATAATTTACCGACAGATGCTTGCCCACCTCCCGCAAGAAGCCAAGAAAGGTAAAATCCTTCATCCAGTCGTAATTGTTGACAATGATGGCTTTGGCAGGGCCCGTATCAAAGTCAAGGAATTTGAGCAGTTGCTTGCCGATGGCCTGCTGGTTGTGGCGCAGTTCCTCCTCCGAGAGCAACTTTCGCTCCTCGCTCTTGAAGCTGGGATCGCCAACCATTCCTGTAGCTCCCCCAATCAGGGCAATGGGTTTATGACCCGAGAGCTGCAGATGCTTGAGCATCATGATGGATACCAGGTGGCCAATATGCAGGGAATCGGCCGTGGGATCAATACCCACGTAGGCCGTTGTCATTTCTTTCTGAAGCTGATCCTCCGTGCCGGGCATGATGTCGTGTATCATACCCCGCCACTTTAATTCTTCAACAAAATTCATCGGGTAACTTTTTTAATAAATTTAGAAAAATATCTACAAAGATAATCCCCGCAAGCTAAATATAATAATAATGAATGATGAAATCTGTCAGATGAACAGCAGGCTAAAGTCTTGCAATGATTTTCTTTCCAGGAAAAAGCTCCTGGTTGATAATTCAAAAACAAGGTGGCAGAAAGTGGTCACGATTCTTTTTCATAAATTTGCTGTATGATATTGATAACAGGAGGCACCGGCATGGTGGGCACCCATCTCTTGTATGCCCTGGCATCCAGGGGGAGGCCCTTGCGCGCTTTGAAGCGGGAGAACAGCGATACGGATCTGGTCAGGAAGATCTTTTGCTGGTATTCTCCTCAAAAAGGGGATGAATATTTCGAAAGCATCCAATGGGTGGAAGGCGACCTGACGGATCCTTACAGCCTGCGACATGCCCTTCAGGGGGTAAGGCAAGTTTATCATTGCGGGGCGGTGGTTTCTTTTCTGCCCCAGGACCGGCAGATGATGATGCGCATCAATGTTGAAGGGACTGCCAACCTGGTGAACGCCTGTCTGCAGGCGGGGATTGACAAATTTTGTCATTGTTCGAGCGTAGCTGCCATTGGCAAACCCGAAAAGGGTGAATGGATTGATGAAACCCTGGTGTGGAAAACTTCCAGCCAGAACAGCTGGTACGCCATCAGCAAATATGGGGCCGAGCGCGAAGTATGGCGGGCTTCAGAGGAGGGGCTCCCGGTGGTGATTGTCAACCCGGTGATCATCATCGGCCCGGGCGACCCGGAAAGATCCAGTGCACAGCTTTATCAATCGGTAAAAAAAGGAATGCGTTTTTATACCTCCGGAATCACGGGTTTTGTGGATGCTCGCGATGTGGCCAGGGCAATGATGCAACTTATGGAAAGCGAAATTCAGAGCGAGCGGTTCATCCTTAGCAGTGAAAACCTGATGTACAAAACCCTGTTCGGATATTTTGCAGAATTTGCCGGAGCAAAGCCACCAAAATACCATGCAGGCAAATTCCTCAGCTCCCTTGCCTGGAGGCTTGAAAAGATGCGAAGCCTGATCACCGGCAAAAAACCGCTGCTCAGCCGTGAAACCGCACGCAATGCCAATGCCCGGAGGTTTTTCAGAAATGAAAAAATAAAAAAAGCAATAGGTTTTGAATTCACTCCCATAAAGGAGGCCGCCAGGAATACTGCAGAATTTTACCAGAAAAACCCCATGTAACCCCTGTAGCAGATAGCAACCAAATTCTGATCATCCACTTCTTCCATCTCCTGCTAAACCGGCTTACCCGGGCATCCCGGGCAGTATTACCGTTGTATTAATTTCGGATCAAATTCGCATTAAACCCGCAACAAACTCGGAGTAAACTCGCAAAATCGCGAATTTACTCCGAATTTGGTGCGAATTTGGTGCGAGTTTAATGCGAATTTAATACGGCGGGGGTTCAGCTCAGAGTCTTTTCAAGCTGCTTAAATTCCCAGAAAAGGTATTTAAATGACAGGATTCTGAAAATTCTGTAATTCTGAAAATTCAGATTCAGACTTATTTTGATTTTTGCATCAGCCCCTGGGAGAAAAGGTAGAGCATCAGCAAAATGGTGACAAAGAAGGATATTCTTCCCAGGAAGTTTCCATGTTTTGTAAAGAAGGTGATCTGCTGGTTTTTGTTCAGGGTTTCTCTCAAGGCCGCTGGTTGCCACCAATTGGATTGGTCCAGGATGTTTCCCTTTTGATCGATGAAGGATGATATCCCGGTACTGGCGGCTCTTGCCGTGCTTCGCCTGGCCTCGATGCTTCGCAGGCGGGCGTACTGGTTGTGCTGGCGGTGGCCGGGGGTGTTGCGCCACCATCCATCGTTGGTGATTATAAATATCAGGGAGGCTTGCTGACGGAAGTAATCCTGCATATAATCCCCGTAGATTGATTCGTAACAGATCACCGGAGCCACCCCCGGATGCTGCCGGGTTTCGAAAACGGCACGGTTTGGCTGTGTTCCCAGGCTGCCCGAGATGCCTCCGAACTTCTCCACCAGCCTGCCCAGGGGGCTTAGCAGCCTTGCAAAGGGCATTCGCTCGATGCCGGGCACCAGCTTCGACTTGTGGTAAAACTCCAGGGGGTGGCCGGGGGCAAGCAACACAGCCGAATTAAAGGCCTGGTAATACTGCGAAGTATTGCGGTAGGGCATAGCCGTTTGCGGGGCCTGCATTCTGTCGGGGTACATCTGGTATGTCGTACTGCCAAACACCCATGCAGCCCGGGGATGCTGCTGCTGAAACTCGCGGATGGCCACCACAAGGGGATGGCTTTCTGCCTCATGTATCCACATCCCTGTGGGGCTGGCCCCTTCGGGTGCCACCACATACAGGGTATTGGGGGTAATCTGCCCGCCTGCCAGTTCCAGCATCTGGCTGATACGCTGCTGCACCTCCTGGTAATCGGCGGCTCTGCGGTAGGGATCCTGGCCTGGCTGTATGATCACCACCTCAACCGGGTCGATGGTTTCCTGGTAGCTCCTGCCTATTGACAGGGAGATCAACACAGGAACAAGTAAGCCTCCGGCAAGGAAAAGGCTGTGCCAGAAGATCTTTCGTACCCGTGCCTGCCCGCTGAAAAACTCCCTTGCAAGAAGGAATACCAGCAGGTTGATCAGCAGTACCCAAAGGCTGCCGCCCCCAGCCCCGGTATATTCGTACCACTGTATCCAGGAGGGTGCCGTGGCAAACACGTTGCCCAGATCAAGCCAGCTCCAGCTCAGCTCCCAGCGGGCGTGCAGGTACTCGAATGTGAGCCAGTAGATCAGCAGGGGCAGACGGCCCTGCCGCCCGGGAAGAACCCGCCGGCCAAGGTGCATCAATGCCCAGGGAATGGCCATGAACAGCGAGTTCAGAAGAATGGCCACGATCATCCCCGCCAGAGAGGCATAGAGTATCCACCAGGTGGTCAGCAGGTTGAATACCATGAATGCCAGCCAGGCATTCAGAAATACAGCCCAGGAAGAATAACGGTGAGGGTTTTTCAGAATGTCATCTTCCATGAAAAATAAGGGCACCAATGCCAGAAAAACAAGAAATGGTAAGCCTGCTGCCGGCCAGCTTAGGGACAGCAAAATGCCTGCCGAAACACTTAACAGCAGATTGCGGTGAGTTTGGATTGATCTTTGCAACATCAGCTCTTTTTTGGCGAAGTAAAATTAAAGAAATAAACGGTAATGCCCTTGACAGGGCCAATTGCTAAGTTTTCTTAAAAAAAACAACTGCTTTAAATGAATTCTGTATTTTTGCATTGAAAAATTTTGTAAATGGCTAAAAGTAAGTCAACTGAAAAAAAGATATTTGATGCTGCCACTGAGCTGTTCCTTGAAAAAGGGGTAGACCGCACCAGTGTGCGCGACATTGCCAACAAGGCGGGCATCAACCTGGCTCTGATGAATTATTATTTCCGCAGCAAGGAAAACCTGTTTGATTCGATTTTTTCGGATCTGCTGCAGAAAAACACCCGGAAGCTTACCATCATCCTGGACAGCGATAAGCCCCTGCGGGAGAAAGTAACCGAATATGTTGGCGAATATATCAACATGCTTTCGCTGAACCCGCTCCTGGTTTCGTTTTTCATGTCGATACTGCATCGCAGCAGGGAACGCATCACCGAACTGGAAGCCGTCAGCAACCTTTACAGCTCTGAGAAGTTCAAAAAGCAATTGCTGGAGGAAAGCGAGAAGGGCAACATCCATCATTCAAGCCCGGCTCATTTCTTTGTTGACATGCTTTCGCTGATTGCCTTTCCCTTTGCCATACAGATGCTGATCCAGGACCGCAACAACATGGACGATGATGGTTTCCAGGAGTTCATCAGCCAGCGCAAGGAGCATATCCCCGGGTTGCTGCTGGGGGATTTGTGCAAATAAGGATTTTTTTTACCTGACAAATCCGTAGAGATCGTAAGCGGGGTCGCTCTGGAAGAGCTGCCCGCTCTGGTATTCCATCATCGAGAGCTTCTGGCCCCACCCTGCTCCAGTATCCATCAGCACCACTTCACAGAACCTCAGGGGCAGGGATGATTTGAACCGTAGGGTTGGGGTATGGCCTACAAACACCCGCTGGTAGCCCGAGATGCTCTCCTTCAGCAGGTTCTGGCTGCAAGCTTCCATCACCAGCGAACGATCCCAAACCAGGGTATGTTCATCCTGCTGGTTTAGCGCGATCCCGGGTTCCAAACCGCCATGAACAAAAACCAGGCCGTTTTCCTGGTAGTAAAACCCGGCATTTTCAAGAAGCTGGACATGGGGGCCATAGGGTGTTCCGTTATAGGAGGCGATGGTCTGGCTGCCCCCCTGGTGAAGCCAGCTGTCCGGAATGCTGCCATGGCGGGCCCATTGCAGAAACCACAGGTCGTGGTTGCCCAGTACCATTACCAGGTTTTTTATCTTCAGCAACTCATCCAGGCATTGGGGTACCTCAGGGTAACCGTCGCACACATCCCCCAGGCAAACCAGCATGTCGGCTGAATAATCAAATGCAGCCCGCTGCAGGCATTGCTTCAGGGCTTTGTACGCCCCATGGATGTCGCCAATCACAAATTTCCTCATAATTCCACCTCCTTTTGATAAAAGCGGATGTTCCCGCTAAGTTTTTCAAAGGAAGCCCGGGCAATGGGAGATCCGCTTTTTCTGATCTCTGCCTGGTATTCATCCGGGGCAAGCTGCTCCCACTGCTGTTGCTGCCAGTCGACATAAGCCAGGGGCTTCAGGCCGGGTTCATCATGAGGCTTTGAAAACCTGTTATAGGGGCAAACATCCTGGCAGATGTCGCAGCCAAAGATCCAGTTCTGGCATCTGCCTTTGAACTCCCGGGGAATTGGGTCTTTGCTTTCGATGGTCAGGTATGAGATGCAGCGGCGTGCATCGATCTCACCGGAAGCTTTTATGGCCCCGGTGGGGCAGGCCTGCATGCAGCGGGTACAGCTTCCGCATAGGTTTTTTTCAAAAGGGGCATCGTACTGCAGGGGCAGGTTGATGATGATCTCCGAGAGGAAGAAAAAGCTGCCTTTGCGCGGGATGATCAGGCAGGCATTACGGCCGGTAAATCCAAGGCCTGCCCTTTGGGCCCAGGCGCGCTCAAGCACCGGGGCCGAATCGGTGAACACCCTGGCCTGCACTGGCCGGGGGCTGTTCTGTCGGATATATTCCAGCAGGGAGTGAAGCTTGTTTTTTATCAGCCCGTGGTAATCCATCCCATAAGCATATTTGGAAACCTTATAATGGGCCAGGGGATGTTGTTGCCTGGAGGGGAAATAATTCTGTGCCAGCACGATCAGGCTGGCTGCCCCCTCAACCAGCAGGCGGGGGTCAAGGCGCTTGTCAAAATTTCTTTCCATATAACCCATTGAAGCCTGGTTTCCCTTGCTGAGCCAGTTATGCAGCCTGGGCTGGTATTCCTGCAGATGGTCAGCCCTGGCAATTCCACAGGCTTCAAAGCCCAGTTCCTTCGCCTTGCTGCGGATCAGGGAGCTGAGTATGTGGTTATTTTGCGGCATGGGTTTTAATCAAACAAGGTCTTTTTTCCCGGGAAATGGATGCGTCCCAGGTGCTTGTATGCCTGTTCGGTAGCTTCGCGGCCCCTGGGGGTTCGCATGATATAACCCTCCTGGATCAGGTAGGGCTCGTATACCTCTTCAATGGTTCCGGGATCCTCACCTACGGCAGTGGCAATGGTTGTCAATCCCACCGGCCCGCCGCGAAACTTGTCGATGATGGTGGTGAGTATGCGGTTGTCCATTTCATCCAATCCATAACGGTCAACATTCAATGCCGAGAGTGCATACATGGATATCTCGCGGTCGATGGAGCCGTTCCCCTTGATCTGGGCAAAATCCCTCACCCTTCGCAGCAGTGCATTTGCAATGCGGGGTGTACCGCGGCTGCGGCGCGAGATCTCGGCTGCAGCTTCCTCGGTGATGTTTACCTTCAGCAGGCCGGCCGATCGCCTGATGATGCTCTTTAAAAGGGCTGCATCGTAATAGTTGAGCCTGGCGTTGATCCCGAAGCGGGCCCTGAGGGGGGAGGTCAGCAGGCCCGAGCGGGTGGTGGCTCCTATCAGGGTGAAAGGGTTCAGGCTGAGTTGCACGCTGCGGGCGTTGGGGCCTGTCTCGATCATGATGTCGATGCGAAAATCCTCCATGGCCGAGTAAAGGTATTCTTCCACCACGGGGCTCAGGCGGTGTATCTCGTCGATAAAGATCACATCGTGGGGCTCCAGGTTGGTCAGCAACCCTGCCAGATCTCCCGGCTTGTCGAGCACAGGCCCTGAGGTGATCTTGATGCCTACACCCATCTCGTTGGCAATGATATGGGCAAGGGTTGTCTTGCCAAGACCCGGAGGGCCATGAAGCAACACGTGATCCAGAGCCTCCTGCCGCATGCGGGCTGCCCCTACAAATACCTTCAGGTTCTCTACCACCTGCTGTTGCCCCGTGAAGCTGGAAAAACTCTCCGGACGAAGGGCCCGCTCAAATTCGCGCTCAGCTGCCGATAGTTTGCGCCCCGAGGCATCAAGATTCTCATTCATAAACAAGAGGGTTTTTCGAACTGATATACCTGCAAATGTAAACATTAAATTGCTGAACCCGAAAAGGAGGTGCAAGCTTGAATGGCAGGACCCTAAGGGTTCTGTGGTTTTGGCTGTTCCCCTAGGGCTGCAGAGGCCTGCAGAACCCTAAGGTCCTTTAAAGTCCCGGAAGCCTTGCGGATACTATATTTCAGGGGGACCCTAAGGGTCCTTTTGCTTTGCTTATTCCCCTAGGGCTGCAGAGGCCTGCAGAACCCTAAGTTCCTTTAAAGGCCCGGAAGCCTTGCGGATACTGCATTTCAGGGGGACCCTAAGGGTCCTTGCACTAGTTTAATATGCAAAAAGAAAAAACTAAGCTATATTTTTTATATATTTGTATAATGAAAACCATTAAAGCCAGCATGTAAAATGAAACAACTCATCATTGCCATTGATTTCTCCGATTGTTCAATCAACGCCCTGCGGGTGGCCAGCAACATGGCTTCGGCCCTGGATGCCAGGCTGCAGATGGTACATGTGTGCCGATCATGTGAGGATGATACCCTGAATCCTTCAGAACGAACCCGGCAGCAGAAAAAGGAACTGGAAGAAAAGCTTGACAGGCTGCTTGAGCAGTATAGCGGGCAGATGAAGGGCAGGCTGGATTACAAGATCAAGGAAGGCCGCATTTACAAGGCAGTGGTCGATCAGGCTAAGGAGGTGAATGCAGATATGATCATTGCCGGCACCCACGGAGTCTCAGGGGTGGAGGAATTTTTCATGGGCAGCAATGCCTTTCGCATGGTCACCGCTTCCGACATCCCAACACTGACCATCAATCAGCACTTTGGGGGTGATGGATTCCGCCGCATACTGATGCCGATTGATGCTTCCAAAGATTCACGTCAAAAAATACCCCTTACTGCCAGCCTGGCCAAAGCAATGGGCGCTGAGATCTATATCCTGGGCATTTATGCCTATTCCGACAAGAAAATACGGCATAGCGTGAACATCTACTGCAAACAAGCCTCTGAATACCTGCAGCAGGCCGGCCTGCCCCATTCGCTCGATTTCATCGAGAACCGCAAGATTGCCGGGTCGGTGATGGATCATGCCGGGAAGATCAATGCCGACCTGATCAGCATCATGTCGGATATCGAATCGGATGATATAACCCGCTTGCTGAGCAGCGATGTGCAGCGCATCATCAATCATTCCACCATCCCGGTGCTTTGTTCACCTGCCCGGGAATTATTCAACTATGAGATCACCTATACCGGAATGACGGGGTAAGCTGCTTCTATTGCCGCACTTCCTTTGGTGGAACCGTTTCATGTTGTATCTTTGGATAAAACTGCATTTTCGCAATTAAGCCGGCATGAAACCTGACAAGATCTTCAGCATCCAGGATGATGAACAGTTTGCAAGGCTCGCCCTCGAGATGTTCCGCTTCCAGCATCAGCACAATGATGTTTACCGGCAGTGGTGCAATGCCCTGGGCATTGAAGGCCGAAGGGTACATTCCCCTGAAGAGATTCCATTTTTACCCATAGGCTTTTTCAAGTCACACCGGGTGGTTTCATTCTCCGGGCAGCCGGTAATGGAGTTCAGAAGCTCGGGAACCACCGGCAGTATTCAATCGCGGCATTTGGTTGCCCATCCGCACATTTATGAAAAGAGCTTCCTGGAATGTTTCCGGTTTTTCTATGGCGAGCCCTCCGACTATTGCATCCTGGCCCTGCTGCCCGCCTATCTTGAAAGAGAGGGCTCCTCGCTGGTGTATATGGCTGCCAAACTCATTGAACTGAGCCAGCATCCTCTCTCAGGGTTTTATCTTGACCAGGCAGATGAGCTCATCAGCTGCCTTGAGAAGCTGATGATGCAGGGTCAGAAAGTGCTGCTGCTGGGGGTTAGCTTTGCCCTGCTTGACCTGGCTGAAAAGCATCCCATCAGGCTTGACAATACCATTATCATGGAAACCGGGGGTATGAAGGGGCGTCGCCGGGAGCTGGTACGACAGGAGCTGCACCAGCTGCTGGGGCAGGCTTTCGGCCAGCAGCACATTCATTCGGAATATGGGATGACAGAGCTTTTTTCACAGGCTTATTCCAGGGGAGATGGCATATTCTTTACCCCGCCCTGGATGCGGGTTGTGCTGCGCGACAGCAGCGACCCTCTGAGCCTGCTGGATACCAGGCGTTCAGGAGGGATCAACGTGATTGACCTGGCAAATGTTGATTCATGCAGTTTTATTGCCACAGAGGATCTGGGCAAACTACATCCGGGGGGTGGCTTCGAGGTGCTGGGCCGGTTTGATCACAGCGACACCCGGGGATGCAACCTGATGGCAGGATAGAGCGCTACCATTATTATGCACCCATGACGGGTCGTATGGCCATCATCAAAAACCATATAGCCGCAACCAGCATAAAGGCCCCCCCGAAGATGGCCGTCCTGCGGGCAAAGGAAATGCCCAGGCTGGCTCCCCCTGCCAGGCCCGAGAGGGTGAAGATAAAAACCGTGAGGGCTATAAGTCCCGTGGCCAGCCAGACAGGTCCAGCCAGTATGCCAACCACAACCCCTGCCAGCAAGGCATCCATGCCTGTGGCCAGCGATAAGCCCAATACCACGGTGATGTTGTTGATATCGAATACTTTTGCCTCAGGGCGTTTGCGGTAAGCCTCAAGGATCATCTTTGCCCCGATGCTGGTTAAAATGAAAAAGGCAACCCACAGCTGGTAGCCCTGCAGCAACCCGGTAATCAGTCCTCCCACCCAATAACCCAGCCACACCAGCATGATGTGGCTTAATGAAAATAATAGGGCAGTCTTCAGGGGGATCCCTGGCTTTACCTCTCCTGAAACCGAGCTGTTGCTGATGGATACCGAGAAACAATCCATGGATAAGCCCATGGCGATTATGAAAAGGATCAGTGTGTTCACCTCATAAAATTTTAATTGAATTCTGTAAGAAGATCCAGTATCCTCTGCAGGCCCACGCGGTCGGCTTCATCAAAGGAGTTCAGCTCTTTGCTGTCCACATCCAGCACCCCGATGATATCACCGGCTTTGTTTCGAAGGGGCAGTACGATCTCGCTCTGTGAGCGGCTGTCGCAGGCAATATGACCGGGAAACTGGTGCACGTCGGCAACTATCACCGCCTGCCCCTGGTTGATGCCCGCCCAGCAAACCCCCTTGTTCTTTTCCAGAAGCTGGCATGCTGCCGGACCCTGGTAGGGACCAACGATCAGCTCCTCCTGGTCAAGCAGGTAAAAGCCCGTCCAAAAGAAATATTCCATCTTGTGGTGCAATACCGCAACCACGGTGGCCTGGCGCGAGAGGGCATTGCCAGGCTTGCTCAGCAACTGTTTCAGCTGTTCGTAGATACGCTGGTAGCGGCCTTCCTTCTGGGAGGGGTTCATCAGTTTGTAATTTTTTTTATAAATCGATCATTCTTTATTCTTTATTAACAAAGCCCCTTTGCCAGGGGTTCACCCCCAGGGGGATAAAAAAAGCAGAAACACTCCGGGCTGCTCTTCCCTGGGCCCGGAGTGAAAGCTGCCTGTCAGGCCTTTTCCAGCTCAACGGTGAAGTGGCGCATGATGGGCGCTTCCTGTACAATGCGGTATCCGCTGGTTATGCTGTGGCGCCGCTCCCAGATGTTGGCAAGAGCCACGGCAACATAATCCATATGATTTGAGGAATACACCCTGCGGGGGATAGCCAGGCGAAGCAGCTCCAGCGAAGGGTAACGGTTATGGCGGGTCAGAGGGTCGCGGTCAGCCAGAAGGGTTCCAATCTCTACCCCGCGTACGCCTCCCTCGAGGTACAGCTCTATACCCAGTGTCTGTGCCTGGTATTCCTCTTTTGGAACATTTGGCAGGAACTTTTTGGCATCCACAAACACAGCATGTCCCCCGGTAGGCTCCTGAATGGGAATACCAAATTCGCGAAGCTTCTGACCCAGGTAGGCCACCTGCCCGATGCGCGATTCCAGGTAGTCGAACTCGGTACCCTCCAGCAGGCCCTGGGCCAAAGCTCCCAGATCGCGCCCTGCCAATCCGCCATAGGTAAGGTATCCCTCATACATGATGTTGAAAACGCTTGCCTTGTCGAAGAGCGACTTGTCGCGGCAGGCGATGAACCCCCCGATGTTGACAATCGCATCCTTCTTGCTGCTCATTGTGGCCCCGTCAACATGCGAAAACATCTCGTGGACGATCTCGCGTATGGTCTTGTTCTCGTATCCCTTCTCGCGTACCTTGATAAAATAGGCGTTCTCGGCAAAACGTGCGGCATCAAAAAATACCGGAACACCATACTTGCGGCAAAGGGCCGATACCTCGCGGATGTTTTCCATCGAAACGGGCTGCCCCCCCGATGTGTTGCATGTAATGGTGATGATGCAAAGGGGAATGCGCTCACGGGGATACTTCCGGAAAACATCCTCCAGTTTCTGCAGATCGATGTTGCCCTTGAAAGGATGCAGCAGGGTGGTGTCGCAGGCCTCATCAATGGTGCAGTCGATGGCCACTGCCCTGCGGTATTCGATATGACCTTTGGTGGTGTCAAAATGCGAGTTGCCAGGAACCACATCATCCTGCTTGATCATGGCCGAGAACAACACGTTTTCGGCAGCCCGCCCCTGGTGGGTGGGAAGAAAAAATGGCATCCCCAGAAGGGTCTGTATCACCTCCTTCAGCTTGAAAAACGAACGTGAGCCGGCGTAGCTCTCATCCCCCAGCATGATCTCCGACCACTGGGTGTGGCTCATGGCCCCGGTACCCGAATCCGTCAACAGGTCAATAAATACTTGTTCGCTGCGCAGGTTGAACAGGTTATAGCCGGCCTGGGCAATCCACTGCCCGCGCTGCTGGCGGGTGCTGCGATACAACGGCTCAACTACCTTTATCTTGTAAGGTTCGGCAAAGGGTAATTCCATATCATGAGTATTTTATCAGAAACAATAAGAAAAAAATTGATTGATGAAAACAGGGAGTAAAGGCAATAGGGTATTGCCAGGGGGATCAATAAGTATCCCTGCGCTTGATGTTCAGGTAATTGCTTCTTTGTGACAGGTAGTTGCTCATAACAGCAAAGGCATTTGTGAAGCAAAAATAGGGATTTTTCTTTTTATATTTGCAAGCTGAATCAAGGGTATGCCTGCCCTAAATTTTCTATCCTATGAGCTATATTGCCTCCCTGATCCTGAAACTGTTTGGTTGGAACATCATCAACATCAAGCCCCGGGGCACTAAAAAAGCAGTTATCATCATGGCTCCCCATACCAGCAACCTGGATTTTATCCTGGGCAGGCTGGCTTTCTTCAAGTACCGGATGACGCCTCACATAATGATTAAAAAGGAATCTTTCACTTTTCTGATGGGCCCTGTTTTGAGGCTACTGGGGGGAATACCCGTTGATCGTGGCCACAGCCAGAACACCGTGAAAAAGATCACCACCCATTTTGAACATGCCGATGATTTTTACCTGCTGATCACCCCGGAAGGTTCCCGCAAGCTGGTCAAAAATTGGAAAAAGGGATTTTATTTTATCGCCCTGACAGCCAAGGTTCCCATTCTTTTTGGTTTTCTGGATTATAAAAAGAAGGAAGGCGGTGTGGGTAAGATGATCTGGCCCTCGGGCAATTACGAGGAAGACATGAAGATCATTGAGGATTTTTACCGCGACAAGACAGCCCGCTATCCCGAGAAGTTCAGCCTTACTCCATCATCTCCTCGTCGCTGACATCCACCACCAGGTATTCCTGCTGAGTGCGCGACTTTTGGATGATGTGCCTGCTTAGCTGACGCGAGAACTCGATGGCCCCCTGCATGTTCAGGTGGGTAGGATCAGAATAAAAATCGTAGTTTCGGGAGAAGTACAAATCATTGCCCAGGTTGATGAAGGAGATGTTTTTCATCCCCTGAAGGTATTCAATGGTAGAGGTGGATTCATAGGCATAGTTGAAATCGGGTGATACCACAACGAACACCCTTGTTCCCCGGCTGATGAACCCGTTGATGAAGTTTTCCCAGAGCTTCACTGTCTGGGGGTTGAGCGGGTCGCTGGAATTTACCACAAGGGGGTTGCTGTCCCTGTTTTCCATGGCCCCTTCGCGGGGCTTCCAGCCTTTATGGCCGGGTTCCCCATCGATGCCCCTGATCAGGTAGGGCCTGAAAAGGTAGTAAAAGCTGGAGTTGTAGGCATAGATACGCGACAACATGAAGAGTCGTTCAAAGCGGGAGATGCTGTTGATCAATGGCCTGATCTCGGGGTTGGTGTAGTAAAAGGGGCGCAGGAAGCCGGTACGTTCGAAAGATTCCTTCAGATCGAGCGACAGCAGGTAGGAATCGGCATTGATGATGACCATCCTGGGGCTATAGCGGCTGAGCATCCCCTGGCTCAAGGCATACCAGAAAGGCAGGCTCTGCCCCCCACGTCCCGCGTTCCAGACAGAATAACTCAGGGAGTCTTCCAGCACAAAGGGGGCATAATTCTCCTCGGCACGCGAGCTGCCAAAGATCACAATGTCGTCGGTGGCCTCATCCAGGGTGATGCGTGTTTTGTAATATCGACCGTCGGGCGAATGTACCAGCACCTGCTGAAGGATCATTCCAACAATGACATCGGTAATGGCAAGCAACAACAAAAGGATCAGCAAGCGTTTCAGTAATTTTTTCATATATCCTGTTTTCAGAATTGGAAATAAATAAACTGGCTGTTGTCGAACACACCCAGTGCAATCAGGTAGATGATCACCACCAGCACTGAGGCATACCTTACCCCCAGGCTGGGGTTATTGAGCAGGCGAATACCCGGGCGGTATTCAACCAGCATGTCGTTGGCCATAATCAGGGCTATTGCCATCAACGAGAAAAAGAAGATGCCCTTGTCCCCGAAATAGAACCCCTGGTTCCAGGCCGAAAAGATCCGGGTCATGATCTGCATTGCTTCACCCAGTGAGGCTGCCCTGAAAAAGATCCAGGCGAAATTGGCCAGCACAAATACTGTTATCAGTTGCAGGTATTTAGGCATTTTCCAGCGGGAGAACTGCTTTTCGATGATCAGGTAGCTTCCGTGCAAGGCTCCCCAGATGATGAATGTCCAGTTGGCTCCATGCCAGAGCCCGCTCACCATGAAGGTGATCATCAGGTTGATGTTGGTTCGGCCGGGCCCTTTGCGGCTGCCCCCCAGGGGGATATACAGGTAGTCGCGAAACCAGGATGAAAGCGAGATATGCCAGCGCGACCAGAAGTCCTTAAAGGAATGGGCCAGGTAAGGACGGTTGAAGTTCTGCATCAGCCTGAAGTCAAACAACCTGGCCGTGCCGATGGCAATGGCCGAATACCCCGCAAAATCGCAATATATCTGGAATCCAAAAAACAAGGTAGCCACCACAAGGGTAGGCCCCGAATGAAACCCCGCATGCCCATATACCTCCTGTACGTAAAGACCCAGGCGGTCGGCAACCACCATCTTCATGAAAAGGCCCCAGAGCATCATCTTCAGGCCAGCCGACAGGTTCTGGTAGCTCAGGCGGCGCCTGGTATAAAATTGGGGCAGAAGGTTTACTGCCCTTTCGATGGGGCCGGCCACCAGCTGTGGAAAAAAGGCCACAAAAGCCGAAAAGGCGATATAGTCGCGGGTGGGCTCCATCTTGCCCCTGTATATATCAATGGTGTAGCTTAGGGTTTGAAAAGTATAAAAGCTGATACCCACCGGAAGGATGATGCGCAGGCTGCCCGCCTGAATATCTGTTCCAAGAAGCGAAAAGGCAGAGGTGAAGCTTTCCAGGAAAAAATTATAATACTTGAAAAAACCCAGTATCCCCAGGTTCACCAGAATGCTGATGCCCAAAAGCAGTTTGCGCCTGACAAGGCGCTTTTCGGAATAAAGAGCCAAACCGATTAAATAATCAGCCAGAGTGCTGATGATAATCAGCGACAGGAAACGAACATCCCACCAGCCGTAAAAAAAATAACTGGCCGCCACAATCAGCAGGTTCTGCAGCCTGAGGTGGTGGTTCACCCCGTACCAGTACAGCAAAAATACAATGGGAAGGAATATGGCAAAGTCTACCGAATTGAAGAGCATTGTGGTGCGTAAATTATGGGTTCACTAGCAATAGTTTTTATGCAACATTTTCCGGATCAGAGCTTGTTTCTTCAGGAAGAAGAACAAAATAAGTAAGGCAAATAATTTATTCAAATCCAAAATTTTTACACATTAAAATTACAAAAAATTCCACAAAGTGTTCATAAAAATTCGCATGATGTGTTCCACTTTTGTTTTTGAAAAAGCTCCACCGTTACATTGCCTTCTCCTGTAAGCCGCTGATTGTACAAAAGGCGAGGCATCGCTTCTGTACAATCCCGGCTGATATTATTATTGAAGAGCATTGCGTTTCTGCCACCGATAACGCGTAATAAAAATCAAGGCTAAAACACCAGGTGAAGCTGTGGCAGTATCCTTAATCCTGCAGCAGCCTGCCCAGGTTCATGCTGAGGAAAAGAGCCTGTTGAAGGGAGTATTGCTTGTTGTTGCCCAGGTTAACACGGCTGTTGTTGGCGCGGTAAATAATAGAAACAGCCAGCTGTCCGGGCAGCTGCATGCTGATGCCAAGATTTGCAAAATAACCGGGCCCGATGCCCGAATCCTGCAGCTGGTAATAGCGGTCGCGGGGGTTGCGGATGCTGATGGTTTGTGAGTAAATGCGAACCCGGTTCTCCTTCACCCTGGTATCGGTCAGGGAGAATCCGGCTGCAAAGAAAGGTTGGATGCTGTTGTGAGGCAAGAAATGGTATTTCAGCGAAAGGCTCAGCTCCACCCTTTCCTCCAGGCCCCATATGCTGAACAGCTCTATGTTGTCGCCCCCGATGCTGGAGTAGCGGTCGATGCGCAGGGTGAAGCGGTCTTGTGCCCTGAATTTTGCATAGCTGCAGGCAGCATTCAGCCCCAGTCGTTTCCCCAGTTTGCCCCCGGCGTAGAAACCCATCATCATGGCGGGCTGGTAATGCATCCTCCCAGGCAGGGCGTGCAGGCTGAAGTCGTAGCCGATGTCGCGGCGGATGGCATTGTAGTAGTATTGCTGGTTCAGGACGTCCTGCAAACTATATTCCCCGCTCCCGTTGTAATAGTTGGCAGTGGCAGCATTGGCCAAAGCCATACCCAGTATCATCCCGTACTCGAATCGCGGCCTGATCAAGGCATCATCGGGCAGGGAGTCCTTTTGTGGGGAAGCTGAAGCCCGGGCATGTAGCAAAAGGGCCAGAAGCCCTATCAGTATCGTGTATTTCCGGCTTTTGCACATCCGGTTATTTATTTGCCTGGGTCTTCCTGCCGGCGAGGATTGCTGAAATAGATATCCAGCAGCCTGCTGGCCGCCTGGTAGGAGGTGATCTTGCTGTGGGTGAGAAGTTCCTCTATCAGGGGCATCTGCTGCTGTACCTCGGCATGAAGGTAAAACCTGTCGGTAAGGGTCTGGTTGATGGTTTCCAGCATCCGGTATTTCTGTTGCTGGGCGCGTTTGAGCAGGAAATGCCCGTTTCCCTTGAGCAGCCTGCGGTGTTCGTCCACCATCTCCCAAACCTGCTGTATGCCAGTTTTGTTGATTGCCGAGCAGATGCCCACCCTTGGCACCCAGCCTGTGGGGGGCAGGGGAAACAGGTGCAGGGCATTCTGGTACTGCACCCTGGCGGCCTGTGCCCGGCTAAGGTTGTCGCCGTCGGCCTTGTTGATCACCATGGCATCACACATCTCGATGATGCCCCGTTTGATGCCCTGCAGCTCGTCGCCTGCCCCTGAAAGCATCAGCAACAGGAAAAAGTCGACCATCGAATGCACGGCTGTCTCCGATTGCCCTACCCCCACCGTTTCTACCAGCACGATGTCGAAGCCGGCAGCCTCGCAAAGGATGATGATCTCACGCGTCTTACGGGCCACCCCTCCCAGGGAGCCTGCCGAAGGCGAAGGGCGAACAAAGGCATTGGGGTCGGTGGCCAGCTGCTCCATGCGGGTCTTGTCGCCAAGAATGCTGCCCCCGGATATCTCGCTGGAAGGGTCTACTGCCAGTACCGCTACTTTATGTCCCAGGGCCGTCAGGTACCTGCCAAATGCTTCGATGAAGGTGCTCTTCCCAACCCCCGGAACCCCCGTGATGCCTATGCGTAAACTGTTGCCCGAGTAAGGAACACATTGCTCGATTACCTTCTGGGCCAGCTGAAAATGACCCGCCAGATTGCTCTCGATCAGGGTGATGGCCTGGCTCAATAGCGTGCGGTCGCCCTGCAAAATGCCTCGCACATAATCCTCCGGCCCAGCCTGCCTTCGCTTGCGGAGCCGCAAAGCTCGTACCCCAGCCTCGTTGATGCTGGAGGGCTGCTCAACCCCGGGGTTTACCCTAAGGGCCGATCCCTCATTGTGATCCTCCTGTGGTGGCTGATGATCATTCATGATGATGCAAAATTAGCAAATTAGCGGATTAGCAGATTAACGGAATAGATTAGCAAATTAAAAAAAATGAGGACACAGAGTCGCACAGCGTTTCAGGATGAGTTTCACAGAGAAACACTTTGCGACTCTTCTTAAACTCTGTGCGACTCTTATCACATCACCACATCATCCTCCGAACCATTTTCTCAGCAGGTTTTCAAAATCCGATGGTTTGACGGGTTTGGTGAGGTAATCGTCCATGCCCTGCCCGATAAACCGTTGTGCATCGGCCTCGAAGGCATTTGCGCTAAGGCCCACCACCGGGGGCAGGTTCTGGTATTTTTCGCGCAGTTTTTTCATGGCGGTGATGCCATCCATAATGGGCATGTGGATGTCCATGAGGATCACGTCGAACTTTTCCTGTTCGAATACTGAAAGGGCATCCAGGCCGTTTTTCGCTTCCCGAACCTGGTGGCCCATTTCTTCCAGCATCAGGGTTATCACCTTTCGTATCAGGCGGTTGTCTTCCACCAGCAGGAAGCGGCGAGCGGGCTGGGGGCTGGTTTCCGGAGATGCTTCTTCGGCCTGGGGGGGGGTTGCCCTGGCGGCCACGAAGGTAAACCAGAAGGTGCTTCCACGACCCGGGTTGCTGTTCACCCCGATCTCGCCCCCCAGCTGATGGGTTAGCTCGCGGCTGATTGCAAGCCCCAACCCGCTGCCCTGTGCCGGGGAGGCTGCATCGTCCTCAGCCTGGCTGAAAAACTGGAAGAGCTTCTTCTGGCTGGCCCTGCTGATGCCTACCCCGGTGTCGCATATCTGGATCCTGATCAGCAGCTGCTCATCAGCAAGGCTTTCCAGAAGATCTGCCCGCAGTATAATCTGCCCCTTTTCGGTAAATTTGATGGCATTGCCCAGCAGGTTGGTGATGATCTGGAATATTTTTTGTTCATCGGCATAAATGAATTCGGGCAGCCTGTGGTCGACCTCCATGGTAAAGGCGATCTCCTTTCGCGAGATGGAATGGTAGAGTTTATCGGCCTTGTCAAGCAGCTTTCCAAAGGGGAACACCGCAGGCCTTAGGGTCATTTTGCCGGCCTCGATGCGCGAGAGGTCAAGGATGTTGTTCACCACCTGCATCAGGTGTTCCGAGGAGGTGCGTATGGTTTGGATATAATCATTCTGCAGCTCATCCACCTGGGTTTGCGACAGGATCTCTGTCATGCCGATGATCCCCGACAGGGGAGTACGCAGCTCGTGGCTCATGGTGGCCAGGAAGCGCTGCTTGAGCTCGGTGGCTTGCCTGGCCAGTATGATGTCTTCGCGCAACTGTAGGTTTTGTTTTCTTTCGGTGATGTCGGTAATCAGCACCAGGCGGGCATTCTTTCCCTGGTATTCCAGGGCCTGGGAGGTAGTTTCCACATCGATCTGCGAGCCATCGGCCAGGCGGTGGCGCCATTCGCTGGGGAAGGCAAAGCCCTTGCTGGCCCCGTCGATGGCTACCTTCAGCCGGGGGATCTCATCGGCAACCAGTATGTCCATCAGGCTCATCTGCAAAAACTCCTCCCGGCTGTAGCCATAACGGCTCAGGGCGGCACGGTTCACATCCAGAAAGCGAAGGCTCTGCTGCTCAAACACCCACATGGGATGGGGGTTCGACTCGAAAAGCATGTGATAGCGGGCGGCGATCTCCCTGAGGTCGGTCTCTATCTTCTTTAAATGCGTGATGTCTTCCATGGTAACATGCACCCCGGCCGGGCTAGGGTCCCCCTGCCCATAAACCGGGGTTGCATTGAGTCTCACCCAGGTATATTGTTCGCTTTGGGGATTCATGATGCCCATGACAAAGCCCTGGACCTTTTTGCCGCTTCCCAGGGCACCCACAGCTGGGTAATCGGCAGGAAGCAGGGGTTTGCCATCCTCCCCGACAATTTTCCAGCCATCATCAAACAGGCTGAATCCCCTGAGCTGGCTGGCCGGCCTGCCCAGTATCCTTTCGGCAGCCGGGTTCACGTTGCTTACAAAGCCCCTTTGGTCAAGGTAAACCACCCCCTGGCTCATGGTCTCAAACAGCTTGCGGTGTTTTTCCTCGCTAGCCTTTAAGGCCTGTTCAGCCTGTTTGCGTTCGCTGATGTCGTGCAGAATAACCTGAATCACCCTTTTGTTGTTAAAGATAAAGGGCACAGCGTCCAGCTCCACGTCCACCTGCTGGCCGTCAAGACGGATAATCCTCATTTCGGCCTTTGCCGTAGGCCTTCCGGTAGCCTGCATCAGGCGTACGCGCTCGCGTATTGCGGGGTGCAGTTCCCGGGGGAAGAAGTCAAGGGGTGCGCGCCCCAGCAGCTCCCCGGGGCTGTCTGCCCCGAACAAGGCCAGACCAGCAGGGTTGACGTATACCAGGCGGTTGTCCTGGTCGATAAAGATGGCATCAGTTGATACCTCCACCAGCGAGCGATATTTTTCTTCGCTTTCCTTCAGTTGCAGTTTGGCCTGCTGCTGCTGGGTCTGGTCGCGGATCACCAGCACAACCCCCTGAACCACCTGCTGCTCATCCAGTATGGGAGAAGCGGTGATTTGCACGGGGATTTCTTCCGGGTTATTTCCCGGGACTAGCAGTATGTTGTCGTTGAAGGATATGCTGCGTGCCTGCTGAAGGATTATGTTGAAGGGATTTTCGCGTGGCTGCCTGGTTTTGGGATCTTTGAGCCGGATGACCTGCTCCAGGGGCTTGCCGGCAGCCTGCTGCTCGCCGAAGCCAGTGATCTGCGTGGCCATGGGATTCATCCTGCTGACCAAACCCCTGGTGTCGCAAACAATCACCCCGTCGGCTATGCTGTAAAGGGCAACGCGGAACTCCTCCCTGGAGCGGGCAAGCTCCTCCTCCTTCAGGAAAAGCGCCCGGTACACCATCTTCTGTTGCTGCCCGAAGATCCAGCCCATCATCAGCCACAGCATCAACAGCAGCATCAGCGTAAAACCACCCACCACCCCAACCCGGAAATATACATCGGCAAAAGCCTCCCGGCGATCCATCTTCGAGAGCATGATCCAGGGAAAGTCGTCAAGCACCGCCGCGTAGGCAATCACCTTTTCGCCCCGGTAGTCGATGCCTGTAACAGGCCCCTCCCCCCGGGAAAAAGCACGCGCCGATACCTGGTCGTGCTGCTGAAGCCCCACCCTATGCCTCAGGGCCAGATTCTTATGGTGCCTGGGCTCATTCAGAAATACCAGGCTATCGCCCTCGGCCCGCAGCAGTATGGTCTCGGCTGTCTGGCTGGGGGTGGGCCAGTCCTGAACCAGCGGGTACATGTAAACATGCGGCTGGATGCGAAATACCATCAGGGCGATCACCTCTCCATCAGGGGCCACCATCGGGGCGATGATGTCGTAAAGGACCTCCCCATGATCAGGGCAGTAATATAAATCCCTTACCTGTATTTTTGCCGTTTCGAAGGCCCTGGCAAAATAATTCTCTTCTGAAGGAGAATGGATATCCTTCTCCGGCACAAAGCTGAATATGATCTGCCGCTGTGGCGCCACAAAAAGGATGTTAAAGTATGAGTGGGTCCTGACCACATGCTGCAGGTTGTGGCGCATTTCTTCAACAGGGAATGGCCCCCGGGAGCGGAAATGTTCCAGGAGCTGGTTTACCAGGTACTGGTTTTGGGAGAAGTATTCAGCTTCCGACATGCGTTCGCGGTGCCAGCGGGTAAGCTGCTGTGCCTTCAGCCCGGTAATGGCCTGCAGCTCGTTGTAGACGTTCTGGCGGATGTTGCCGCTGATTCGCACAAACAGCCACCAGGCCCCCAGCAGTATCAGGAGGCTAAGGCCAATGGCCAGGGCCATGAGCCTGAATTTGAGCGCCTTGTTGTTTGTTTGCATGGGCAATCATCTCCTTTGAGCAAAAGACAGTGGTCCGTAAAGCAAAACAATAATCCGGGCCGTAGGTTCATTAATCAGGTTTCAGGCCGCCGCGGGGGTTCATTTACCGTCAGCCAGAACAGGCCGGTGTCGCTGATTGCCTTCACGAAGTCCTCGAATCCCACGGGCTTCACCACGTAACCATTTGCACCCAGCTCGTAGGCGCGGGTGGCGTCGGGGTCCTGGTTTGAGGAGGTGATCACCACCACGGGGATGCAGCGGGTGAGCGGATGCGACTTGATGGCGCGCAGCACTTCCAGCCCGCTCACCCTGGGGATTTTAAGGTCAAGAAAGATTACTTTCAGGGGTGCAGGGTGGCGATTGGCAAAGGCTCCGCGGCCAAACAAGAAGTCAAGGGCCTGCTCCCCGTCCTTTACATGCAGCATGCGTTGGTGCAGGTTATGATTTTTCAGGGCCCTGATGGCCAGCTCGGCGTCGGCCGCGTTGTCTTCTACCAAAAGGATATCGATGTTGTTGTACATAGTAAATTGGAATTAACCCGCCGGGGGTAACGAAAAATAAAAAACGGCGCCCTGACCGGGCTGGCTTTCGGCCCAGATCTTCCCGCCCTGCTTGTGGATGAGCCGGTGGGCAATGGCAAGGCCCACGCCCGTGCCCTCTATGCCGTTGTTGTCGTGCAGGCGCTGAAATACTTCAAACAGGCGTTCGGCGTACTTCATGTCGAAGCCCATGCCGTTGTCTTTAATGGTATAGACAGCCATTTTATCGTGCATCTTTCCCGAGATCTCTATTTGTGGTTTTTCAAGGTGGGCCGAGAATTTCAGGGCGTTCGACAACAGGTTGGTCCACACCTGGCGCATCATGGCTTCATCGGCGCAGGCCCCGGGCATGTTGTGGATCACCAGCTTGTACTTTTGTTTCTGCAGGGGGCTTGTTAGCTGCTCGAAGACCTGGCAGGCCAGGGCCTTCATGTCGAGTTGTTTTTTGCTGATCTGCGAGCGGCTAAGCCTTGAAAACGACAACAAGTCGTCGATAAGCCGGCCCATGGTTTGTGCATTTTCACGGATTATTCCTGCCACGCGTTGCCCTTCAGGGTTCAGCCTGTTGTAGTTCTCGTCGAGCAGTATCCGGGTAAATCCGTCGATGGCCCGCAGGGGGGCCCTCAGGTCGTGCGACACGGAATAGGCAAAGGCCTCCAGGTCGCTGTTGGCAGCCTGCAGCTGGGCAGTGCGTTGCCTGACGCGACGTTCAAGCTCCTGCTCCATAAGTTTTCGCTGGGTGATGTCGGTAATGGTGCCCACGTAGCCGGTGATCTCCCCCTTTGCGTTGATCTCGGGTACGGCCTGGCCCATCACCCAAACCAGCTTTCCGCCAGGTTGCAGGAAGCGGTACTCGGCCACGGATATTTTTTTTTCGGCCCATGCAGCCTGCCATGCCTTTTGCAATGCGCCCCGGTCGCCCGGGTGCACCGCCTGCAGCCAGCCATCGCCCTTGGCCTGCCCGGGCTCTAGGCCCGAGAGCTCGCACCAGCGGGGATTCACGTACGTGGTATACCCGTCAACCCGAGTGCGGAAGATGCCCACGGGCGAGGTGTCGGTAAGGGTGCGAAACAGCCTCTGGCTCTCTTCAAGGGCCTGCTGGGCCGCCTTGCGCTCGCTGATGTCGCGCCCAACACCCACAATGGCCTGTACCTGCCCATTTTCATCCAAAACGGCCGTGTCCATCCAGGCAAGCCAGCGCCAGCCATCAAGAGTTAGGGCACGCTGCTCAACGTAGATCCTGTGGGGAGGATAATACAGCTTCTCCATCTCGCGCTCGGTAAGCTCGCGGTCCTCCTCGTGCACCAGGGGCATGAAACGCCTGCCCAGAAGCTCCTGCTCGCTCTTGCCAAACAGCTGGCAGTACGAGGGGCTTACATACAGGAAACGACCTCCGGTGTCGACCTTCACCACCAGCTCCTGCTGGTGGGTTACCAGCAAACGGTAATTCTCCTCGCTCTGGCGAAGCCGCTCAAGAGCCTGGGCATCATCGCCCGATTCCTGAAGCGGAGAAGCGGCCACAGGGGACATTTTCCCCCGGTACCACCACCAAAACCCGGCACCGGAAATAATCAATATTAACCAGGAGGCAATCAGCCATGCCAACGAAACTTGCATGATCCCAAATTTAGTGTTTTTTTGACAGTACGAATCCAGAAAAATAACGTGAAAAAAAATGGATATACGTAAGTGTTTATTGATTGTTTTGATCAAATTCCCTGCCAGAAAAACAATTCAGCAGGGGCCACTTCCTCTGGGTTCAGGGCTTATCCAGGAGCGGAGCTTTCAGGGTTTCATAAAATTGGGAGCTATCGCTCCGGAGAGCTCAGAAAAGTAAAGGTAGTTATAAAAATGGGTGGTTACATTTCTGCCCTTAAAATTTTAAGACAATACCAGCTGTTTTGAATCGATGTTTTTTGCCTGCCACAAATTCCTAATTCAACCAGGGTTGGACCGTAGTTGGACCGTAGTTTGACCGTAGTTTGACCGTAGTTGGACCGTAGCTCTACGGTCAGACTACGGTGAGGCTACGGTCAAACTACGGTCAGGGTTGCTTTCTGATTTAACCCTGGGACACGAGTGGCTGAGGAAAAAACAGCCTGCTGCTGGTATGGGCAAATGCTTATTTTTGTTTTTTGAAATAAAATAAATGTTCATGAAAATTATCTCCTACAATGTGAACGGTATTCGTTCGGCCATCTCAAAAGGACTGCTTGAATGGATGGCTGCCGAATCCCCCGATGTATTGTGCTTTCAGGAAACCAAGGCCCAGCCCGATCAGATCCCATTGCTGGAATTTGAAGCCCTGGGCTACAGGGCCTATTTTCATTCGGCAGTAAAAAAGGGGTATAGTGGAGTAGCCATTATCACCCGCATACAGCCTGATCTGGTGGTACATGGCATGGGGATCCCCGAATATGACCAGGAAGGCCGGGTGATACGGGCCGACTTCGGGGAGCTTTCGGTGCTAAGCGTTTATCATCCCAGCGGAACCACCGGGGCCCTGCGGCAAGCCTTCAAAATGCAATGGCTGGAAGACTTCCTGCATTTTACCCTTGAGCTTCGTCAAACAAGGCCGAACCTCATTATCGGGGGCGATTTCAACATCAGCCACAAGGAGATCGATATTCACGATCCCATACGCAATGCCCGCTCCTCAGGCTTTCTGCCCGAAGAAAGGGAATGGGTGAGCCGCTTTCTGGAGACTGGTTTTATCGACACCCTGCGTCATTTTAACAAATCGCCCCATTTGTATTCATGGTGGAGCTTCCGAACCAATGCACGCAGCCGCAACCTGGGCTGGCGGCTGGATTACAATATGGCTACTGAAAAATTAGCCCCCTTTTTAAAAAATGCCGGCATCATGGATGATGCAGTCCATTCAGACCATTGCCCGGTATGGGTTGAACTGGATCATCCTTTAAAGACCGGCAGCTAATTCGGATGAATAATTCAAATGTTTACAGCAGGAAAAAAATGTTTTCACCTGACATACAAAGCATCCTTTTCCTGTATTACTTTTGCCATAAGCAAATGGCAATAAAAGCTTTGCAGGAGGCGTTTTTCCGGCAGCCATAAAACTAACCCATTCAAACCTCATCAGCAATGAACAGAAAAATCCTAAACCTGGTGATTATCCTGGTCCTGATGGCCAGCTCATGTGTTCCTGCGCGCAAATACAAGGACCTTGATACCCGCCATCAGCAATCTATGGAGCAGAACCGTCAGCTTCAAAGGGAAAACGAAGGCTGCCGCAGCCTCACCAACGAGCTCAATGAACGGTTGGGCAACCTGGAACGCCAGCTGGGCACTTTGCGCCAGGACACTGCCCGCCTGAAAGATAATATCCGCAACCTGAACCGAAACTACGACCAGCTCACCCGTACCTACGAGATGCTGCAGGAGCAGCTTGCCGGCCGCTCCCAGGAAACCCAGCGCATCCTTTCGCGGCTGCAGGCTACCCAGGAAGACCTGCAAAGGCGCGAAGACCAGCTGCGGGAAGCTTCCCTGGCCCTGAATACCAAGGAAGACGACCTGCGCCAGAAGGAAATGCGCGTCAATGAACTGGAAGCCATCCTTGCCAGGCAGGAAGCTGCCGTGCAGGAGTTGCGACGCACTGTATCAAACGCCCTGCTGGGTTTCGAAAACAACGGGCTTACCATCGAGATCAAACAGGGCAAAGTGTATGTCTCTCTTGAAGAAAGCCTCTTGTTTGCCAGCGGAAGCGCCACGGTAGATGCCCGGGGGGAATCGGCCCTGAAACAGCTGGCACAGGTGCTTGAAAAAAACCCTGAGATCAACGTGCTCATCGAAGGTCATACCGATGATGTACCCCTGCGGCAGGGGGCACAATTCCGCGATAACTGGGATCTTAGCGTGGTGCGTGCAACTGCCATCGTGCGTATTCTGCTCAAACACGGCAAAATTGAACCCATCAGGCTTACGGCGGCCGGTCGCGGGGAATTCATGCCCCTGGATCCTGCAAAGACACCCGAGGCCCGGCGCAAGAACCGCCGCACCGAGATCATCCTTAGCCCAAAACTGGATGATCTGTTCCAGATACTGGACATGACCACATAAAATTAAGGATTTTTTACAGATATAAAAGGCCGGGAGCACATCCCGGTCTTTTTTTTACCTTGACGGCGGGTTGCTTGGTATAAAATTAACACAATTCCCGTCGAAAGATTTCAATAAATTCCAAATTGTTATATCTTTACCCAAATCAAAAAAAACCGCACCTATGGAACTCAACCTTACCCTTGACAATCTGGAACAGATGCTGCCGGAAGACTTCACCCCCGAGCAGAAGGCCAAAGCCAAGACTTTATTCTATAAGGAGCTTGCCATCAACAGCCACAAATTCTATAACGGGAAGATGCAGACCTTGCCCAAAGCGCCCGTGTTAGGGTTCAACTGGTTCAACGCCTGGTACACCCCGGGGGTATCCAAAGTATCAACAACCATTCGCGATGACAACGACACCTCCTATGAACTTTCCAACCGGGGCAACCTGGTGGCTGTTGTCAGTGATTCCACCAGGGTTCTGGGCGACGGCAACTGCACCCCTCCCGGAGGATTGGGGGTAATGGAGGGAAAGGCTTTTCTGATGAAGTACCTGGGGGGAGTGGATGCCATTGCACTTTGTGTTGACAGCCGCGGCCCCGATGGAAAAAACGACCCGGAAAAGATCATCGATTTTGTGAAGATGTGCCAGCACAGCTTTGGTGCTATCAACCTGGAAGATATCTCGCAACCCAACTGTTATCGGGTGCTGGATGTGTTGCGCGAGGAGTGCGACATCCCCGTGTGGCACGATGATGCCCAGGGCACCGCATGTGTCACCCTTGCCGGGCTGATCAATGCCCTGAAGCTGGTTAACAAAAATATTGAAGATGTTAAAATCGTATACTACGGGGCCGGGGCTTCCAATGCCACCATTGCAAGAATAGTCAATGCGGCAGGAGCCGATCCTGCAAAATCCGTCATGTTCGACTCCAGGGGAAGCCTAAGCACCCGCCGAAAAGATATTGAAGAGGACAAACGCTTTTACCGCAAGTGGGAGTTATGCCAGATCACCAATCCCCGGTTTATTGAAACCATGGATGAGGCCATGAAGGGAGCCGATGTGCTGATTGCCCTTTCCCAGCCAGGCCCGGATGTAATCAAGCCTGAATGGATCAGCAGCATGGCCGAGAAGTCCATTGTTTTTGTATGCGCCAATCCTGTTCCCGAAATTTATCCCTATGCAGCCAAGGAAGCCGGTGCATACATTGTGGCAACCGGGAGGGGGGATTTTCCCAACCAGGTAAACAATTCCCTGGGCTTTCCGGGCATCCTGAAGGGGGCACTGATGGTGAGGGCACGCAAGATCACCGACGAGATGGCCATTGCAGCCGCCCAGGCCATCGCCCGTTTTTCCGAACAAAGAGGCATAGACCCCGAGAACATCACCGCCAAGATGGATGAATCGGAAGTGTTCCCCTACGAGGCCGCCGATGTGGCCATGCAAGCCATAAAGGATGGGGTAGCCCGAAGGGAAATGACCTGGCAGCAAGCCTTTGACCTGGCAAAAGCCGACATTGAGCATTCACGCAAAACCACCCATTTCATGGTGGAACACAACCTGATACAGCAACCTTCGCGCGAACTTCTGGACCAGGCACTGCAATCGGCAATCCGGCAGGTAAAGGGAGTTGCCGTGGCTCAATAGCAACAGGAAAATATAGTTTTACAGTTTATTATTTCCGCTTAATATACTATTTTTGAGCTCTTATTGCCGGGTACAGGACCAACGTTCAGGTCCTGCCCGGCAACAGGGGTTTCAACAACTGCATTATGATCGATTTCATTGAAGGCTCAATAGCCGAAAAGAATCCTGCTTATATAGTTATCAACTGCCATGGAATAGGCTACCAGGTACATGTTTCACTCAACACTTTTTCCAAAATCCCTGATTCAGGAATCATTCGCCTGCTTACCCACCAGGTGATCCGCGAAGATGCACAGCAACTTTATGGTTTTTACGAGCGTTCGGAGCGCGAACTTTTCAGGCACCTGATCTCGGTGAGCGGCGTTGGGCCCAACACTGCCCGGATGATGCTGTCAGGCCTGTCGCCCGATGAAATAAGGCATGCCATCGTGAATAACAACATCGCCATGCTGCAGTCCATAAAAGGTATTGGGGGCAAGTCGGCACAACGGATCATCGTTGATCTGAAGGATCGTATAGAAAAAGAAGGTGTGGTAAAAGATGAATTGATACTGGCAGACAATACCATTCAGGAAGAAGCGTTATCAGCATTAGTGATGCTCGGGTTTGCACGCAATGCAGCCCAAAAGACTATTGCAGGTATTCTCAAAAGAAGGCAGGGAAGCCGTGTTTCGGTTGAGGACCTGGTTAAGGAGGCATTAAAGAATTTCTGATCCACGATTTATAAAAAAGGTTCCTGGTGCTAAGAAGGCGTTCAAAAGCCATTTGTTGTTACATCCTGCTGTTGTCTATGTTTATGATACAGGCAACAGGAATAGCCGTGGCCCTGCCCCTTGATCCGGCACCGGCCAGCCCCCTGGTACTCCTTGACAGCCTGCAGCCTGCACGGCCTGCGGAAATACCTGATGCAGCACCCCCGGGCCAGCCCCTTAGCTTTGATGAACCTCCAAAGGGTGGGATCAGCCTTCCGGATCCCTCCAACATCATCACCGAGATTTATTATGATGCCGAAACGGGCCATTATGTGAAGGTGCGCCGCGTGGGTAACCACATTATCGGTCGGCCTGTTTACATGAAGTTTGATGATTTCCTGAAATACGATTTTGAGCAATCCATCCGCAATTACTGGCGTGAGGTATCGCGTCCCCAGGCATTTGAACGAAGGGCAGGTACTGTGCCCGAGATTTATGTTGGCGGGGAATTGTTCGACCGCATTTTCGGGGGCAGCACCATCGACATCCGGCCCACAGGATCAGCAGAACTGATCTTCGGGGTGATGTCCAACCGCCGGGAAGACCCCTCCCTGGATGAAAAGCGCCGCAGGACCACCAATTTTGATTTTCAGCAAAAGATCCAGTTGAACGTTCAGGCGCGCATTGGCGAAAAAATTGAGATCAACAGCAATTACAACACCGAGGCCACCTTTGATTTTGAGAACCGCATGAAGCTGGAATACCGCGGTACTGAAGATGAGATATTACAGTTGCTGGAAGCGGGCGATGTAACCCTTCCCCTTCCCGGATCGCTCATTACCGGCACCCAGGGTCTATTTGGTTTTAAGAGCATGATGCGATTCGGCAATACCACGGTAACCAGCGTGTTCTCCCAGCAAAAAACCGAGACCTCCACCATCGAGGTAGCCGGGGGAGCCCAAAGCACCCGGTTTGAGATCAAGGCTGATCAGTACGAAGAAAACAGGCATTATTTCCTGGCTCAGTTCTTCCGCAACAGCTATGATCAGGCCCTGTCCACCCTTCCCATCATCAACTCCCAGATCAATATTACCCGAATTGAGGTGTGGCAGACAAATATAGGGGCGGCAACTGAGAACAACCGCAATATAGTGGCCTTCTCCGACCTGGGGGAAGCCAACCCGCACAACCCGGCTTTGGGAGCAGGCCGTATTCCCCTGCCCGACAACAGCTCCAATGCCCTTTACGGGCAAATGGTCAATTCCCCGGCCAGGCAAATCGCCCAGGTGAACAATTACCTCTCCCAGCAACCCCAGGGATTTGTTTCGGGTGCCGACTACGAAAGCATAGAAAATGCCCGCCTGCTGCGGCCCAACGAGTATACCTTCAACCCCAGGCTGGGCTTTATCTCCCTGAATCAGTCGGTAAACCCCGACCAGGTGCTGGCAGTTGCCTTCCAATATACCATTATCGGTGATACCACCACTTACCAGGTGGGTGAATTCTCAAATGATGTAAATGCTCCCAACAACCTGATCGTGAAAATGCTCAAGAGTACCTCCATCGACACCAGGTTGCCCATGTGGGACCTGATGATGAAGAACGTTTACAGCCTGGGAGCATTCCAGGTCGACCGCAATGAATTCAGGCTGAACATCCTTTACGACAGTGAAGAGCTGGGAGTTCCCATGGGGTTTCTGAATGAAAGTACCGTCCAGGGGCAACCCCTGATCCGGGTGATGGGCCTTGACCGGCTCAACACCCAGATGGACCCTTACCCCGACGGTGTTTTCGATTTTATTGATCACGCAGCTACCCAGGGGGGAACCATCCAGGCTTCCAACGGGCGTATCTATTTCCCGGTGATTGAACCCTTTGGCTCCCACCTTAGAAGACAGCTGCAGGATCAGGCCCTGGGCGATCGCTATGCCTTTGACTCACTCTATACCAGTACCCGCTACAGGGCGCAGCAATTTCCCGAGCAAAACCGTTTCATCCTGGAAGGAAGCTACCGTTCCTCTGCCGGCAGCGACATTCCGCTGAATGCCATGAACGTACCACAGGGATCAGTAATCGTGACAGCCGGAGGAGTACCATTGACAGAGAATGTTGATTATACGGTGGATTATACCCTGGGCAGGGTTCGCATCATCAATGAAGCCATACTCAACTCGGGTTCTCCCATCCGCATAACCCTGGAGAGCGCCAGCTTGTTCAACCTTCAGACCAAAACCCTGCTGGGCACACATATCGATCACCGCATCAGCGAAAATTTCAATGTGGGCGGCACCCTGATGAGGTTATCCGAAAGACCTCTGACCCAGAAAGTGAACTATGGAGATGAGCCCATTGCAAATACCATCTGGGGGCTGAACAGCACTTACTCTACCCCTTCGCTGTTTTTGACGCGCCTGTTGGACCGCCTCCCGTTTTTCAGCTCGAACCAGCCCTCGCAGCTTACCTTCAACGGGGAATTCGCCCACCTGATCCCGGGCCATTCGCGCCGCATCGGCAGCGCGGGAACTGCCTATATCGATGATTTTGAAGGGGCTAAATCCTCCATCGACCTGAAGACCATCCAAAGCTGGTCGATAGCCAGCACCCCTCAGCATCAGCCTTCAGCTGGCATGTTCCCTGAAGGGGCACCCGGTACAGGCCTTGCATTCCGCTATAACGCAGCCAGAATTGCATGGTATATGGTGGACCCCTTGTTCACCCGGGTGAGCAACCTGACGCCTTCACACATTCGCAGCGACGCCAACCAACGCTCCAACCATTTCGTGCGTGAGGTGCTCGAAACAGAGATCTGGCCCAACAAACAGAACCCTTCGGGCATCCCCTCTCCCATACCCATCATGAACCTTGCTTTTTATCCCTCCGAAAGAGGCCCCTACAACTACGACACTTCCATTTCGGCCTTCAGCCGGGGGATGAGTATGGACGGCTTTTTGAATGACCCGGCAACACGCTGGGGGGGTATCATGCGAGGGTTGCCCACCACCGACTTTGAAGCTGCAAACATTGAATACATTGAATTCTGGATGCTCGATCCTTTTATCTACGATCAGGATCACCGCGGAGGGGATCTGTACTTCAACCTGGGGGATGTGTCGGAGGATGTGCTGCGCGACGGGCGCAAGAGCTTTGAAAACGGGCTTCCTGTAACAGCTGCTGTCACCGGGGTAGACACCACCATCTGGGGCCGGGTTCCTAAAATACAGGCCGTGGTAAATGCCTTCGACAACAACCCCCAGTCGCGGCAGTTCCAGGATGTAGGCCTTGATGGACTTTCCACCGAGGAAGAAAGAAGCTTTTTTGCCGAATCCTTCCTGGAAGTGATTGCCCGTTTGTTTGGCACTTCATCTCAGGCCTACCAGAAGGCATGGGAAGATCCTTCGGCCGATACTTACCAGTATTACAGGGGTTCGCAGCTCGATGCCCAGGAGGTAAGTATTCTTGATCGCTATAAACGTTATAACGGTCTTGAAGGAAACAGCCCCACCTCGGAGCAGTCCCCCGAGTCCTATCCCACATCAGCTTCCAACCTGCCAAACACCGAGGATATCAACCGCGATGGAACCCTGAATGAGGCAGAACGGTACTTCCAGTACCGGGTGAGCCTGCGCCCCGAGGATATGGTCCCCGGCCAGAACTACATTACCGATGTGATGACAGCCAGCGTCAGGCTTGCCAACAATGAAGTAGAAACTGTACGCTGGTATCAGTTCAAGATCCCACTTCGCGGGCCTGAACGAGAAGTGGTGGGTAATATCCAGGATTTTAAATCAATCCGCTTCATGCGAATGTATATGAAAGGATTTGAAACACCTATCATTGCTCGCTTTGCCACCCTGGAGCTGGTAAGGGGTACCTGGCGCACTTACGACAGGCAGCTTGTTGAGATTGGGGAGCATGTACCCATCGACAATACCGAGACTTCCCTGGAAGTGTTCACCGTCAACCTGGAAGAGAATGGTCAGCGCCAGCCTGTTCCCTATGTATTGCCCCCGGGTATCGAACGGGAGGTTGACCTGGGAACCACCACCCTGCAGCAGCGCAACGAGCAATCCCTCTCGATGAGGGTGCACCATCTCAAGGATGGAGATTCTCGGGCAATCTATAAAACAGCTGACCTTGATATGCGGCAATACCGCCGCCTGCGAATGTTTACACATGCTGAAGCTGCCGGCCAGCAGGAGAATCTGCGCGATGGGGAGGTAACCGTGTTTATCAGGATCGGAACCGACTTCACCAGCAACTACTACGAATACGAGATCCCCATGAAGGTTACTCCCTGGGGAACAAGTGCCCTTAACAACCGCGGTATCTGGCCTCTGGAAAATGAGTTTGATATTGACTTGTCGCGGCTGCAGGAAATGAAGCTGCAGCGCAACATCCTTTCAAGGGATCCCTCCAGCGGCATAAGCATGATTACCCCTTACGTTGAGATGGACGGGCAAAACAAAATGACCGTGGTAGGTACGCCCACCCTAAGCAGTATCCGGGTGATCATGGTAGGGGTTCGCAATCCCAGGAAGACCTTCAACAGACCAATGGACGATGGAAACCCCAAATCAGCAGAGATATGGATCAATGAGCTGCGCCTGTATGATTTCGAGGATCAGGGCGGATGGGCTGCCACAGGGCGCATGAATGCCACACTGGCCGACCTGGGTAATCTTACAATGGTGGGTTTTATGAGTACCCCGGGCTTTGGAGGCATCGAACAAAAGGTCAATCAGCGGCAAAAGGAACAACTCTCATCCTATGATCTGGCCACCAACCTGGAGCTGGGCAAGTTCTTCCCCGAGAATTTCGGGCTGCGTGTGCCCCTGCATTTCAGCTTCTCGGAAGCCTTCAGCAATCCCCAGTACAACCCCCTGAACCCGGATATCCTTTTTAAGGAAGACCTGGAATCGTATTCCACCCGCGCACAGCGGGATTCAATCCGTCAGCTGGCCCAGGATTACACACGCCGCAAAAGCTTTAACTTCACCAACGTTTCCAAAACCCGTACCAATCCCGGGGCAAGGGTCAGATTATGGGATGTTGAAAATCTTGATTTCACATATGCTTTTACCGAAATCCACACCCGCAATGTAGATATAGAATACGACACCCGCAGGCATTGGAGAGGAGCCATGGGCTACAACTACTCGAGCAACCCGGCTGTAGTTGCCCCTTTTGAAAATGTCTCCCTTTTCAAAAAAGATGCCTTCAGGCTGCTGCGCGATTTCAACTTTTCTTACTTCCCGCGCATGATTTCCTTCCGCACCAATATCGACCGCGGATATGCCCAATCCCTATTGCGCAGCAAGAGTACGGGCCTGGTGCTGCTGGAACCAAATTATGTCAAGTCGTTCAACTGGAACCGGTTGTACGACATGCGCTGGGACCTCACCCGCGCACTTCGCCTTGAGTTTACGGCCACCAACCAGGCGCGTATTGACGAACCAGAAGGGGCCATCGACCGTAGGGAGGAAAATGCCTGGAAGCGGCAGGAGATCTGGCAGAACGTGATCAGCCTGGGTCGTACCACCTGGTACAACCACCGGGTGAATCTCACCTACAATCTGCCCATCAACAAGCTTCCAATGCTTGATTGGATCACTGCCAATGCAGGATATGCCACCAACTTTGACTGGATGGCAGCTCCCCTGGCAGCCACCGAGATGGGCAACAACATTGAAAATTCGCATACTGCCCGATTGAATGCCAATGCCAACCTGGTAAATCTTTACAACAAATCGGGCTACCTGCGCAGCATCAACCAGCGGGGCCAGGCCAGACCCGTTCAGCAGCGTCCCGGTCAGCAGCAGCCAGGGCGTCAGCAGCAGGCTCAGGAAGAGGACAGACCTATCCCCCGACAATTGCTTGATGGTATGTTGCGCATCATGATGGGCTTCCGAAGCTTCTCGCTCACCTTTACTGAGAGCAATGGCAGCAGGCTGCCCGGTTTTACACCTAACCCGGGACTCCTGGGCCAGAACTGGAGCCAGATGGCCCCTGGCCTGGGCTTTATATTCGGAAGCCAGCAGGATATCCGCTACCAGGCTGCCCGTGAAGGTTGGCTCACCACCAGCCCGCTGATGAACAATGCCTACACTACCAGCCACACCCAAAACATAACTGCCCGTACCCAGTTTGAACCCATTCCATTTCTGAGAATTGAATTCACGGCAACGCGCAACTTCTCCAGAAGCTTCTCCGAATACTTCAGGCTGGATGAGGCTACCAACGCCCTTGAACGTTTCAACCCCATGTCGATGGGGGGCTTCAGTATTTCCTTCCTGTCCCTGGGTACGGCCTTTGAATCGATCGACAAACGCTTATACAGTTCAGCCAACTTCGATAACTTCCGCAACTACCGCATGGAAATTGCCGACCGCCTGGCCGGCAACAACCCTCAATGGGATGGAACCCGCGACAGCATTTATGGTTTTCCAACAGGCTACGGCCCCACATCCCAGGATGTACTTATCGCCTCATTCATGGCAGCCTACGCCGGATGGGATCCTTCGGGCTCCACGCTTTCCCCTTTCCTGAAGATCCCCATGCCCAACTGGAGGCTTACCTACGACGGTCTCTCCAGGATACCTGCAGTACAAAAATACTTTCAGTCGATTACCATTAATCACGGCTACCAGAGCACCTTCAACATCGGGAGTTTCCGCAGCGACATCCGCTACCGCGATCCGCGCGAGGGCCTCCAGCAGGTGATAGACCCTGCCTCGGGCAATTATATTTCTGAATTTGAAATTGCCCAGGTGTCGATCAATGAGCAGTTCAACCCGCTGATCAATTTTGACATAACCTGGCAAAACAGCCTTCTGACAAGGCTTGAATACCGTAAGTCGCGAAATATTGCCTTAAGCTTTGCCAACAACATGCTCACAGATATCAGCAGCAACGAGATCATTATTGGCAGCGGTTATCGCTTCCGCAACCTGGCATTCAACCTCTCCCAGTCCACCGGAGGCCGTCAGCGAATCCAGAGCGACCTGGTACTTCGCCTTGACCTGTCGTTACGCGAAAACCGTACCGTACTGCGTAAGCTGGTGGAAGAATCCGACCAGATATCTGCCGGCCAGCAGATCATCTCAATCAACACTTCAGCCGAATACCAGGTCAGCCCCAGGGTGAACTTCCGATTCTTCTTCGACCGCACCATCTCCAATCCTTTTGTCTCCAACATGTTCCCCAATGTGAACACCCACTCGGGCTTCAGCCTCAGATTCATGCTCATGTAAAAGGCCGCGGAGATTTCACCAATCTTGATTATTTTTGCCCGATGGGAATCCTGCTGATCATCGGAGCCTTCCAGGCATTTTTCATGGGGGCACTGCTCTTTTCCAAAAAAGGCAGGGCTGTCAATGACAGCATCCTTACTGCCCTGTTCCTGGTTTATGGGCTCACCATGATACTGGCCTACCTGGAGGTGTACAACCGCAGCAACAACTTCCCCCTGCCCATGCTGATACACACCTCCGTTCCGCTGATACTGCTTCACGGGCCCCTGCTCTGGCTGTATGTCAGATCCCTTACCGGGCAGAACTATACTTTCAAAAAATTGTACCTGCTGCATTTCCTGCCTTTTTTGCTGGTGTTTTCAAGGTTGTTTTTCTCTGTATATATTCTTCCGGCGGAGCAAAAGATACTGAATGAAACCTCGGAAGTGTTCCGTACAGACATCATGTTTCCTGTCACCATTGGTCTGATTGCATTATCCACCCAGGGCTACAACATCTGGGGGCTTTTCATGCTGCGGGATTACCGCAAGGGAATCAAGTCCTGGTTTTCAAGGGTGGAGCATATCGACCACCACTGGCTTCAGTTCCTGCTGGTCTCAGCCGTGATTTTTTACGCCCTCATCAGCCTGCTATACATCCTGGATTATGCCCTAGGGCTGATGTCGTACGATGCCTTGCAGATCATGGGCTATTCTTTTGCCACCCTGTTCATCCTGGTACTAGGCTTTTATGGGTACCGCAAAGGAAATTTGTTTGCCTCACCAGGCATTGCCATTGATCTTCAGCAGGCGGCCATGCAACAGCCCAACAACGCAGCCCTTGAGGAAGGCGAGCAGCTGTTTGTTCAAAAGCTGCTTGATACAATGCGCGAAAAAAAAACCTACCTGGATCCTGATCTCACCCTTGGCCTCCTTGCCCGGGATCTAAAGGTCAGCCCCGATTACCTCTCGGCCATCCTGAACGGCAGGCTGAACCGCAACTTCTTTGATTTCATCAACCACTACCGGGTGGAGGAATTTAAGGTTCGCTGCCGCATGCCCGCATATGCAAACCAGAAATTGCTGGCCCTGGCATGGGATTGTGGCTTCAATTCCAAAGCCACCTTCAACAGGGTGTTCAAAAAGGCTACTGGCCTTACTCCCGGCCAGTTCCAGAGGCAGGTAGCAGTAAAGTGAGACTTCTTTTTTTTATCTTTTCCTGAAAGTGAGACCCTAAACCTGTTTGTTGAGCCCTGCATGAAAAGCTGCCAAACGACCTTTGCAGCAAAAACAGTTCATGCAGACAATGAAAAAACTTTTCCTTTTCCTGGGTCTCCTGCTTCAGTTAAGCTGCATTACCCAAAAACAACAGGGGTATACTCCTGGTTTGTCCTGGTCATTGCGTGCTGGTGCAAGCAAGGGTGGCATTGTGGAGAACAGTACTCCGGACGCCTTTACCGGGGCCACCCGCCAGGGAATCCATGCAGGAGCTGGTGTTAAAATGAATGCCGGTTTGTTGTCGCTGGAAACAGGCCTTGATTTTGCCTCCCAGGGGCAAACCTTCCATTACCATGATCCACAGGCTGGTTGGGTTGGCAGCCGGCAGCTGCTCACCCGGCAATGGATGCTGCCCCTGACCCTGAATCTTGCGATTTTGCGCAGACATTCCCCGGAAGGCCTTCTGATGCTCCGGGGAGGGTACAACCTGCAATACAATATGCTACAGATCAAATGTCAGGGGGTACTTCCTGATTACTCCACCCACCCCTTTTCCCGGGGCCTGCTGCTTGGAGTGGAGACTACCCCCGTCTGCCTGGGCCAAAATTACCGGGCCGGGTTTTACCTGGAAGCTTACCGGGGAAGCCGGATTTTTACCGACCCCTTTAATCCAATGGATTCTGAAATACCCGGATCCAGCTTTGTCAGGGCGGGTATTGTGATTCGATTTTCTTCACGATAAAAACTACTTATAATGAAAACAGCAATCATTTATGCCAGCACCCATGGCACCACCGAAAAGGTTGCCAGGAAAATATCCAAAAACCTGCCTGCCGGGGAAGCCGAACTGATCGACCTGAAAAAAACCCCGCGTCCCGAACTGTCGGCCTACTCCCGGATCATAATAGGGGGGTCGGTTCACGCCGGAAGCATGCAGAAAAGAGTCAGCGTATTCTGTCAGCAGAACATTCCTGAACTGCTGCAAAAGCCCCTTGCCCTGTTCATCTGCGGCATGGAACAGGCTCGCATGCAGCAGCAATTCGAAGGGGCCTTTCACCCCCTGCTGCGGGCCCATGCCTGCTGCCAGGCCTTTGCAGGGGGTGAACTGCTTTTTGAAAGGATGAATTTCCTGCAAAAAATGGTAGTACGCAAAGTCTCGGGCGTCAACAGCAGCGTGTCGGCCCTGAACCTGGCAGCCATCAAACAACTCGCAGAAACAATCAGCAAACAGTAAACTCTCTGAAATAATGAAAATTCCACGCAACCTCATCGCATTTGCCCTGGTCCTGAATCTTGCATTTTCAGCCAAAGCACACCCTGAAGAACTGCTTCCCGGAGAGGCTCCTGGCCAGGATAACCGCCACAGCCTCTCTTTCAATCCCATGGTACCCTTTGTGGGAATTTATGCCCTGCATTATTCTTACCGGCTGACAGATCATTCGGAATTCATAACCGGCTTCTCCTACATGAACATCCAGTTTGAGGGTTCGGGCCACAGCAACAGTCCAGCCCTGATTCTGGGTTACCGCCGTTACCTGTGGAAGGGCCTGCACCTGGAGTACGAGATCTGGCCCGCCTTTGATGCTTTCTATGAAAAAAATGAAAACCGGTTTTACAAAGGTTTCGATCTGTGGAATGAATTCCGCCTGGGCTATAAGTATGGGTTCACCGCGGGCAACAAACAACTCTATGCCAACTTGCAATGGCCTTTTGGCTTTGGGCTGTATGCCAGCAACAAACCCGAATCCTTCCGCAAACTTGCTGAAACCGATAAATATTTTTACTTCCCGCCACTTTTGTCCTTTGGAATCAGCTTTTAAGTTCATAACTTATCATCCTGTATCAAAATGAAATCAAAGATCCTTTTTCTGATGCTTTCCCTTGGAATATTTACCGGTTGCAACACCATAAAGGGTGTTTTCAAAAAAGACCTGTCGGCGCATTTTAACCTGCTGCAGCATGAGCCTGCCCTTCTGCAGCAGGCTGATATCTCCTTTTTGCCTCATCCTGTGCAGCGTTATCTGCAGGTATGCGGCTTTGTGGGGTTTCCCCGAACGGAAAATGCGCGGGTGATCTGGGGCAGCAGCCATATCAAAATGCAGCCCGGGGGGAAGTGGATGAAGCTTCGAACTGTGCAATACAACAGCGTGGCTGAACCTTTCCGCATTGCTTACATGAAAGCCCATGTTATGGGGGTGATACCCTTTGAAGGGCGCGACTTGTTTGCAATTGGCCGGGGGCATATGCTGGGCAAGGTTGCCAACCTGCTGGGCGTTTTTGATGAAGACAACCCACAGATCGCCCAGAGCGCCCTGACCATCATTCTGGCCGAGGCACTGCTGGTTCCGGGTTACGCCCTCTCGGATTATATCAGCTGGGAAAGCATTGATCAGCGGTCAGCCGCTGCAGTGATCCGATATGGGGACCTGGAAAGCCGTGGAACATATTATTTTGATGATAACGGCTACCTGGTAAGATTTGAAGCCCCCGAACGCTATTACATGGACGCAAAACAGGGGAATATTCTTAAACCCTTTACAGCCTACGTAGGGGATTACATGCAGCAGGGCCCCCTGACGATCCCAACCAGCCTTACGGCCGCCTGGCAGCTTGAAGGGGGCGAATACCAGTACTGGAAAGGAAAGATCACCCGGGTGGAATACAATGTCGTGAAAGATTAATCTGGGGGTTCTGCGAACATTTACACCGGCAGGATGTTTTTCGGGTAAAGCATTAGCTGAAATGCAGGCAGTTTCCCTCCTTCGTGCCCTGAAGCTGCGCGACGCCGTAGGCGTAGGCCTGGGAGCCATCATCGGTGCCGGCATCTTTGTAGTAACGGGGGTTGCTGCAGGGGTTGCCGGTCCGGCATTCATCCTGGGGCTGATGATCGCAGGCGTCATTGCAACCTGCAATGGCCTCAGTTCTGCCCAGCTGGCGGCGGTATATCCCCAATCGGGGGGCACTTATGAATATGGGTATGAACTGCTCAGCCCGGGCCTTGGATTCTCGGCCGGATGGATGTTCCTGGTAAGCAAGCTGTCGGCGGCCGGGGTGGTGGCCATTGGATTTGGCAGCTATTTTCATCAGCTGGTTCCGGGGGTGTCTGCCCATGCCCTGTCCCTTGGGGCAATTGTACTGCTGACCCTGGCCAACTATTTCGGGGTAAAAAAAGCAGGCAATTTGAATCTTATGATCATTACCATCACCCTGCTCTCGCTGCTGTATTTTATTTTAAGCGGTCTGGGCCATGTTTCGCGGGAAAATTTCACGCCATTTGCTCCCTTTGGCATTGGCGGAATCGCCGAATCGGCTGCACTTTTGTTTTTTGCCTTCACCGGGTACGCCCGCATAGCCACCCTGGCCGAGGAGGTTAGCGAGCCGCAGAAGACCATTCCCCGGGCAGTGATCATCACCCTTGTCACGGCCATCATCCTTTACATAGCTGCTTCGGTGGTAGCCACCGGCACCATCGGCTTCCGGGCCATGGCCGGCAGCCCCTCTCCCCTGCAGGACGCCGCTGAAGGCATGACCACCCCGGGTATCGTGCTGGTGGTAACCCTGGGAGCTTCAACAGCCATGCTGGGGGTGCTGCTTAGCCAGATACTGGGCATCAGCCGCATGATGCTTGCCATGAGCCGCCGCAAAGACCTTCCCGCTCTGTTTGGCCGGATTCACCCCCGGTTTAGAGTACCCCACACTGGCATCCTCTTCACAGGAACCATCGCAGTGATATTAACCCTGACGGGCACTTTCGAATTCATCCTGCGAACGGCGGCTTTCAGCATTCTGTTGTATTACAGCATCACCAACATTGCCGCCCTAAGGCAGCCCCGCGGCCAGCGGCTGTTCCACAAAACCATTCCCCTGCTGGGGCTGGCCGGCTGCCTGGCAATGGCCCTTTCTTTGCCAGGAGAGGTGATTATCTCCGGGGTGCTTATCCTTGGAATCGGCCTCATTTCCCGGGCAGGTGCAAGGAAATGGTATTATTGAATTAATTCCTTTCGGACAGGCAGATTCCACGGATTTTTACGGATTTCGCGGATTTCATGGCGCATCCCTCATCCGAGCCGAACCAGGGATGCAAACTGCCGTTACAGGACCTTAGAAGCCCCTGGAGACCCTTATTCACTCATCTGGCTTCTCCGGCCTGTGAACAAACCAAGGCCCGGACCTACCCGTCATCTACCCGTCATCTACCCGTAAAATTACGGGTAGATGACGGGTAGGTAACGGGTAGGTAACGGGTAGAATAAGATGTTTGGATGGGATCATCCAGAACAATGAAGTAGCTGAACAGAATGTTGTGAAAAAATGTGCGCATCAAAATATGGGAAGATGTGAATAACTTTTTATCGGTTTGATTTGTTGTTTTAAAGAAAAATTATATCTTTATCGCTACAAATATTGCAAAATACCTCTCCTACATGAGAAGATCTGCTATTTTCCCGGTGGCCTCCCCCACCGGCAGGACCCGAAGGGTAATCCTAGGAAGTATACTGGCAATTGTTTCCCTTGTGGCATTCGCCGGAGGCTTTTACGGTATGGCCGGTGCCAGGGATATACCCATCGAATGGCTGAAGGGAACGCCCTTCGAGGACTATTTCTTGCCAGGCCTGATCTTATTTGTCATGGTTGGGGGCAGCTGCCTGTATGCCTCCCTGATGGTATTCACGGCTGCATATCATGCCCGGGGGGCAAGCCTTGCAGCAGCTGTGGCTTTGTTCTTCTGGCTCGCCACCCAGATGGCAATCGCTCCATCTGTTTGGGTGCATTCATTAACAGCTGTAGCTGCATCTGCAATCCTTTTATTGAGTATCAGAAAACAGCCTCCCCCCAGGCCTGTTTTTTATTATTCATCAAATTGAATTGTTTATTTTTGCCAGGTCTTGATGCCTCTGGCCGAAAATAAACCTTATAGATGATGAAAAAGCTTTACCGTTTCTACCTGATTGCCGGGGCGCTGGCAATCTTTCTGCTGACCCTTTCACGGTTACTTCCCTTTTTTGATCTTCATGATTTTTTCCAGGGGTTCCTCACCGGCCTTGGGATCGTACTGATCATCGCAGGCAGCATCTGGGGAATCAGCCAAAGAAGGATGAACACCTAAAACATCCCTTTTTATAGTTCCATACGGAAGATGATCCACTTGTTGGGAATGTCGTAAATTTCGGTTATGGGAGCTTGCCGACCGGGAAAATTTTCCGCAATGTGCCGGTTCATTGCAGGATAAACTTTTATCAGACTAAAAAAAACCGACATTCGGCCCCTGTATGGGAAATCGGTGACTAAATATTGCTTCACGGGAAGAACCTTTGACTTGAAAGGCAGCTGTGTTATTCTTGCAATATCTTCCGGTTCTATAATACATCCTGCCTCTGAGCGAAGTTTTGATTTTTCAACCACCCGGGGATTGTCGTAGTAAATGCCGAAGCCCCGGTAGGTGGTGATCTGGTGATCATTAAGCAAGGAATAATATATGCGGTCCATCACTGCCGCACTCTGTTTATATTCTCCCCTGATTTCCTGGTATACCACTGTCTCCCCCCCCTGGCTGACAAGCCGGAAATCCTGCTTTCTGAAAGCACCAAAATAAGCTGATACCATGACGATCAGCGCGATGAGACTAAAAATCACTATCAGAAAAACGCTCATACTTTTCATTGCTAAATACATTTTTCCAAAAATAGCAAAATACTCTATTCGCAGGATCTTTGTATCAAAAGAGCATAGATTACATGGCTTAATGGTCTTTTTTTTTCCATAAATTAATAAAAATGTGTTTTATGTTGTAAAAATTTATATCTTTCGGGAAGGGATTCACAATTGGTACGGCAGGGAATCCCAGGTTATCTTTTTATTTTTTTTTACTAACAAAATCCTTTCTTATGAAAGAAATAGCCATCCAAAACAAAGAACAATACTTCAGGGAAAACTATCCCTTCTACGATCTTCCCCGTTTATCCGACAAGAAGCGCTGCGTGCTTTGCGGAAAAGTAATTGCTGTAGCCGATTATAAGGTCTTTACCGATGATGAAGGATACGAGATGATCTGCTGCCCCAACGCTCCCTCCTGCGAGGGCACTGTTGTTGACTGGACAAGGCAAAACTATGACTGATCTGCTTTCCTGGGGCAACCAGCTGTTGGCGGAGGTAACCTTCAGGGTTTCTGAAGAGCAGTCAGTTTTGTGATGAGAAGGAGAACTTCTCCCTGAAGTTGACCAGTTCCTGCTTAACGGAAATGGGAGGCAGGGTTAGCAGCTGCATGATGCGATCATCGTGCTGCACCTTTATCTCGCGCATTACCAGGTGCTGGTTCACAAAGATGATATCCAGGCGGGGAAAGATCTCGCGGATGAGGCCGGCAATTTTTTCAATCGACAGATTTTGATCAACCAGGTTGTATGTGCCTGAAGGCAGTGTAAAGCGAAGCAGGTTGGCCAGCACATTCACCACCTTGTCAACATGAATAAAGGCCCTTTGCTGCTTTCCGTTGCCGGTGATCTGGATGCGGCCCACGAAGTTGGCCTCGAACATAAAGCGGTTGATCACGGCATCGAACCTCACGCTGGGGCTATAGCCATACACATTGCCGCAACGGATCACCCAGGTTTCCATCCGGTCCATCAGCCGCTGAACGTGTACCTCACCGCGAAGCTTGCTGCTGCCATAGAAAGTCTTGGGGTCGGGGGGTGTACGGTAAGTGATGACCTCCTCGGAGGCCCCGTAAACCGAGGTGGTGCTTAAGTATACAAACTTAGACACCTGGCTTTCCTCAACAGCATAAACCAGCTCGGCAGTACCCCAGTGATTGATCTGCTCGAAGACATGGGAATTTTCGGTTGCAAAGGGTGTTGACACTTTCGCAGCCAGATGATACACCACATCAATACCTTTAAGCACCTGCCTAAGCTTGCGCGAATCGAGCAGCTCGCCCGTGATGAATTTTACCTTGCGCGGTTCATAACGTGTATCCAGGAAGAGGTTGTAATTTTGCCTGCCCAGGTTGTCGTATATGGTGATATGCTCAGTGGCTGGGTCCTTCAGCAGTTCAAAAACCAGCTCATTCCCTATGTAGCCGGCACCTCCGGTGATCAGTATATTCATGGAGAAGATTATTTGGTTTGGATCAGGTCGCTGTTCAGCCCGCATTCTGTTTTTTTCATCCCGTACCACCTGCCTTCCCGCAGCTGCGAGCCGCAGCCCGGCCGGGTACAAGGCTCGCAGCCGATGCTGTCGTAGCCTTGCTGCTCCAGGGGATGCCTGGGCAGATCAAAAGCTTCAATATATTGTTCGATCTTTTGCTGGCTCCAGTCAAGAAGCGGGTGATACCGCAAAGTCCCCTTCTGGGAGAGGACTTCCTTTCGCAGCTGCTTGCGGAAGGTGTTCTGATCGGCCCTCACCCCGCTTATCCAAACATCATAAAAATCAAACAGGCCTTCAACGGGCTGAACCTTGTTCAGATAACAGCAATAATCAGGATCACTGGTAAAAAGCAGGTTTCCCTGAGCATTACGCTGCATGTATTTGGGTACATGAGGAAAAAGGTTGATCATGTTCAGCCCCAGAAGCTCAGTTACTTCATCGCGGAAGCTGATGGTTTCGGCAAAATGATATCCCGTATTGATAAAATAAACCGGAATGGAACGATCAATACTGCTGATAATATGCAGCAACACCAGGCTGTGGGATTGAAAGCTTGAAGTAGCAAACAAACGCTTGCCGCTCTTCTGGTAGGCTTTTATTTTCTGGGCAATGGGACGGATTTCCATTCAGGAGGCAAATGGGTTTTAACAAATGTAATATTTTTTTCTTTTAAAATACTTTTTACAAAATGTTAACCGGCATGTATCAGCATTCCCGGGATTACTTTGGGGAATTCACAAATTCTGTCAATCAGTAAATGCCAAATTCAGGCGAACATTATTTATTGTTCATAACTTTGCAATAAAACAATTCTATGCCTGTTTCTGAATCTTCCCTGGATGTTAGGCCCCTGAACAGCTGGATTCCGGCAGCCAGGGGTGGCATGCTGGTTATATCGGGCCCCTGCAGCGCCGAGACACACGATCAGGTGATGCAAACAGCCCGTGAACTTGCTGCTTTGGGCAAGGTACAGGTGTTCCGCTCGGGGGTATGGAAGCCACGCACCCGCCCCGGAAAATTCGAGGGAAAAGGGGAGGAAGCCCTGGGCTGGCTTCAGCAGGTGAAAACTTTGACCGGCCTGATGACAGCAGTTGAAGTGGCCACCCCTTCCCACGTGGAGCTTTGTCTGAAATACGGGATCGACATGGTTTGGATCGGAGCCCGCACCAGCGTGAACCCCTTTTCGGTACAGGAGATCACCCAGGCCCTGAAAGGTACTCAGCTGCCCGTGCTGGTCAAAAACCCCCTGAACCCCGATCTTGACCTGTGGATCGGAGTTATTGAACGCATCCACCAGGCAGGCATCGACAAGATGGCTGCTATCCACCGGGGTTTCAACACATATGAGAAAAGCCGCTACCGCAACGCCCCCCTCTGGGAGATACCCATTGAGCTTAGACGCATTTTTCCTGGCTTGCCGGTGATCTGCGATCCCAGCCATATCTCGGGCAACCGGCAATTGTTGCTGCCTGTAGCCCAGCAGGCCGTTGACCTGGATTATGCCGGGCTGATGATCGAATCCCATTGCAACCCCCGGCAGGCCCTCACCGATGCCCGACAACAGATTACCCCCCAGCAGCTGGATGCCCTGCTCCACAAGCTGGTGATCCGCCAGGCAGCCAGCCCCCGCAGGCAACCCTGCCAGGTGCTGCAGACATTCCGCCGGCAAATCGATGACATTGACCTGCAGATCCTCGAAATGCTGGCCCGCCGCATGGCATTGGTAGAACAAATCGGTTACCTGAAAAAAGAACACGACATCACCATATTACAGATCCGCCGCTGGAACTCAATATACAAAGACCGGATGCTGCGGGCAAGTGAACTCGGCCTGAACCCAGGGTTCCTAAAAAAAATGCTGGAGCTGGTACACAAAGAATCTATCCACATTCAGAACCAGATCATGAATACAGAAAATCCAAAAGATATTGTATGAAAAAAGAAGATAACCAACCCCTGACCGATATCTCTTCCCTGGGTGAGTTCGGGCTGATCGACCACCTGACAAGCAACATTAAGATATATAACTCTCAAACTGTAAAAGGTGTGGGAGATGATGCAGCAGTGTTTGACATGGGGCCATCCATGACTATTGTAACCCAGGATCTTCTGGTTGAAGGGGTACATTTTGATATGGTATATACTCCCCTGAAACACCTTGGTTATAAATCGGTGGCAGTCAACCTTTCGGATATTTATGCCATGAATGGCACCCCCACCCAGATCATAGTGGGTATTGCGATCTCAAGCCGTTATTCCCTTGAGGCCCTCCAGGAGTTATATGAGGGCATGAAGCTTGCGTGCGAAAAATATAAGGTTGACCTTGCCGGGGGCGACACCACCACCAGCCCCTCGGGCATGATGCTTTCCATTACTGCAATCGGGCATGCACCCAAAGAACAGCTTGTTTACCGCAGCGGGGCGAAGGTAAACGATATTGTGATGGTTAGCGGTGATTTGGGTGCTGCCTATTGCGGGCTGCTGGTGCTTGAACGGGAAAAACAAGTCTTCCGGGCAAACCCCCAAATGCAGCCCGACATCAGCCAACATTCCTATATATTGGAGCGGCAGCTTAAGCCAGAACCCCGCCGCGACATCGTGGAGCGCCTTGCCAGGGCAGGTGTGAAGCCCACCGCTATGATCGACATCAGCGATGGGCTTGCCTCGGAGGTCATGCATATCTGCAAGAACTCAGCCACCGGAGCAGCCATTTACGAAGACAAAATCCCGGTAGATACCCGTATGGCTGCCGTGGCCCATGAGTTCAATATTGATCCCACCACCTGCGCCCTTAGCGGGGGTGAAGATTATGAACTGCTGTTTACAATCAGCCCTGCTGACTACGAAAAGGTAAAGGATATTGAAGGCATCACAGCCATCGGCCATATGACCGATCCAAGTGAAGGATATCGCCTGGTGAGCACATCCGGCCACGTCATTGAACTCAGGGCCCAGGGCTGGGACCCCATTAAAAAGGACGAGGAGTGATCAGGGATTAGTGATTAATGATTAGTGCTGAGTAAGGGGTGGGTGATGGCCAGGAACTTTTAGCTTTTCGGGGCAAATCACACATTACATGATGCAGCTTAGTGTTTTGCATGGCAAAAAATAAATATTATGTAGTTTGGAAAGGCCGTGAGCCGGGAGTGTTCGACAGCTGGGATGCCTGCCGGAGATCGGTTCAGGGATTTGAAGGGGCGGTGTACAAATCATTTGAGAATAAGGATGAAGCCCTGAAGGCCTTTTCAGAAAATCCCTGGAAGCATCTGGGTAAAAAACCCTCAGCGGCGGCAATGAGCCCACGGCAGCTTCAGGCAATAGGAAAACCCATCAGCGAAAGCATTTCAGTTGACGCTGCCTGCAATATGGTAACCGGGCAGATGGAATACCAGGGTGTGCATACCGGCAGCAGGCAGCTGCTTTTCAAAATGGGCCCCTACCCCAAAGCCAGCAACAACATCGGGGAGTTCCTGGCTATTGTTCATGCCCTTGCATGGTGCAAAAAAAACAACATCAACCTTCCAATCTATACCGACTCGCGTACTGCCATGGCCTGGGTTCGCAATAAAAAAGCAAACACCAAAGTAGAAGCTTCAGCCGCCAACGAACAGCTGTTCGACATGGTAGACCGGGCAGAAAAATGGTTGCACAACAACAGCTGGAACAACCCCATCCTGAAATGGGAAACAGAGGCCTGGGGAGAGATTCCGGCAGATTTCGGAAGAAAATAATGCCAGGATGACATGAGGGGTAATTTGCAAACAACCACATGATCCCGACTGCCGAAAAAAAAACCCCGCCGGATCAGCAGGGCATGTTTTTTGAGGTGGTACCAGCCGGAATCGAACCAGCGACACACGGATTTTCAGTCCGTTGCTCTACCAACTGAGCTATGGTACCGTGAGCAATTGACGCTGCAAATTTAGTAAAGATTTTACATTCTGAAGATGTTTTTTTCAATAATTGAAACCCAATGGAAAATTTACTGCCCTCTGTGCTCATTTCCACTGGCATATAAAAAGAGTTAATACTCCGGATTTTTTGATGCGGATTTAAGTTTTTTTATGGATTCTGGGGAGTTTGCGGCTGAAATAATTCAAAGCTAATCCCGTTATTTGCAGAACCAATCCCTACTTACTGTAAACAGCTTTTACTGGCGGAAAATGAACAACATCTACCTTGCAATTGACATAGGCAACACACTGGTAAAAGCTGCGCTGTTTCAGGATGGCAGGATTCTTAATAAAGAGGAGTCGGCTGTTTTGGATGAATCCCTTCTTGAGCGGGTGCTCTGGAAGGAAAAAGCAGAAGCTGCCATTGTATGCTCGGTGCGGGGTGATGATCAGGCCCTGGTGCTTTTGGATGACCGGGGCATCCGCGGGCTGTTGCTGGATGAAAACACACCCCTGCCCCTTGTCAACAAATACCAGAGCCCGCACAGCCTCGGAATGGACCGGCTGGCAGCAGCAAGCGCAGGGGCAGCTTTGTTTCCAGGGCAGGATGTACTGGTAATTTGTGCAGGCACCTGCCTTACTTTTGATTTTGTCAACAGCAAGGGTGAGTACCTTGGAGGAAGCATCTCTCCGGGCTTGAACATGCGCCTGAAGGCATTGAAGCATTTCACCTCCAGACTCCCATTGATAGAAGCAAAGCAGCAGCCAGTGCCACTTACCGGTACCAATACCCGGCAGGCAATTCTCTCGGGAGTGATCAACGGAATACTAGCCGAAACAGAAGGGATTATATCCTCATACAAACAACAGTACCATGGTCTTGCCGTTGTTATCAGCGGAGGAGATTTAATTTTTTTTGATAAAAAGCTAAAAAATAGGATATTTGCAGTCGAAAATATTGTCCTTCACGGGCTGAACAAAATTCTTCAATATAATGTACAAAGATCTCCTTAGTGCCCGTACAGTATCCTTTGTGGCTTGCTGTGCACTAATTTTTATTTTTCATACTGCTGCTGTGGCTCAGACCCGGATCAGCTCTCCTTTTTCGCGTTATGGCCTTGGAGAATTGCAATTCCATCAAAATTTCGCCAACCAGGGGATGGCTGGCCTTGGCATCGGGTTCCGCAGCAACATTAACGTGAACAATCTGAATCCTGCTTCATATACTGCCTTCGATACCACCTCCTTTGTGTTTGAGGCCACAGTTTTCAGCCATTTCTATCAGCAGCTTACTGCCACCCAAAGCCAGCAGTCCAACTATACCTCCCTGGGCAGCGTGGCATTTGGTTTTCCTGTAACCCGCTGGTGGGGAGTAGGCCTTGGCCTGAAACCCTTCAGCTCGGTGGGCTACAAGATCAGGGATTTTGAGGACCATGAGCTCGTTGGCCGGGTCAATTACCTGTACGAAGGTCAGGGGGGCATCAACCAGGTTTTCATCGGGAATGCCTTTCAGCTGTTCCGGGGCTTCTCGGTTGGGGTAAATTCCTCCTACCTGTGGGGCAGCCTGGAAAGACATGCCACGGTCCAGTCAGATACCACAGGCTTTTTCCTGACCAACCGCATTTTGTCAAACCAGATCAACGGCTGGCATTTTGGGTTTGGGGCCCAATATGTTGCTGCCCTTTCGGAAAAAAGCAACATTACCCTGGGAATAACCTATGGCCATGAAAATCCCGTAAATGCCCGTATGGGAGAAACCATCCGCAGAAGGTTACCGGCTATGACCAATTCACCCTTCGATACCATACACCATGTGGAAGGATTGCGTCAGCAAATAAATATCCCTGCTTACTGGGGTGCAGGTGCGTTTATGCAGTTCAACAACAACTGGGGTGCAGGAATGGATTTTCAGTGGCAGAACTGGGAAGCCTTTGAAATGTTCGGACAAGCCGAAGGCCTGAACAACAGCTACCAGGCGGCCTTTGGTATTCAACATCAACCCAGTGTACAAACTTATTCCACCTTCCTGAACCGCATCCGGTACCGGGCAGGTTTTCGTTATGGTCAAACCTACCTGAATCCCTTTGACGAACCCCTTGATGAGTTTGGCATAAGTTTTGGACTTGTGATGCCGGTGAGAAGAACCCCAACAGGACAGGGCATGCTCAATATAAGCATGGAATATGGCCAGAGGGGAACGCCAGACCTCATCCAGGAAAACTTTTTCAGGATCAACCTGGGGGTTAATGTAAATGAAAACTGGTTTATCAGAAGAAGATTTTTATAAACAAAATAACTTGTAGTCCCATACCCATGAAAGCCAAATTAACCTTTCTGCTCGTAACTTCACTGCTTCTGACTGGCCTATGTGGCTGTTTTTCCACAAAAGAAGCCACTGCAGGTGTTGTTCTGGAGCTGGAAATCAACAACTCCCTTTATGAGTTAGATAACTCGGGCGCCGATTTTAGCGGTGCCTTGAAAAACACTCCACCCAGGTTTGGTGAGGATAGCGCTACCTGCGTAAGAAACTGGTCGTTGTATTCTGAGTTTTTCCGCCAGCGCAATTATAAGGCAGCTATCGATCCCTGGCGGTGGATGTTTTTCAACTGTCCTATGGCAACCGAAAACATCTATATTCATGGAGCCACCCTGGTGAAGTTTATGCTCACCAATGAAACGGACCCCATCAGGCAGCAGGCTCTGGTTGATACCCTGATGATGGTTTATGATCAGAGGATACAATATTACAGCGAAAAAGAAGGCTTTATCAGGGGTCGCAAAGCTGTTGAGCTATACCAGTTGCGCCCAAATGCCGTACAGGAGCATTATGAGCTAAGTGAAAGATCCATTGAACTGGAAGGCAACAGTGCCCCGGGTGATGTTCTGGTGATCAATTTCCATTCAACCGTTCGCCTGGCTGCAGCCGGCGTTATTGACTCCACTGCCGTTGTTGAAAACTACGATCGCGCCACCGATATCATCCAGTACAACCTGGTTAATAACCCGGCAGACTCCACCTTCTATATTCCTGCCCGAAACAACATTGAGGCCTTCTTCGAGCCTTTTGCAAGCTGCGATAACCTGGCCCGGGTATTTCGCCCTCGTTTCAACAATACCCCTGAAGACCCTGAACTGCTGGAGCGCATCACCAGCATGCTCAACCGCTCGGGTTGTACCGATAACGAACTGTTCTACCTGGCTACACGCAACCTGCACAGGCTGAACCCCACTGCCCAGAGTGCCTTTTTGATGGGGCGAATGGAAACATCCCAGAAAAACTATAACCGTGCCATTGAATATTTCGAGGAGGCAATCAGCCTCTATGGCGAGAATGGGGATAAGTTCACTACTTATCTGTTGATGGCAAACATCATGCACCAGCATCTGCGCCGCCTGCCCCAGGCCCGCGCCTATGCCCTGCGTGCCAGCGAGATCCGCCCCAACGACGGCCGCCCCTTTATCCTGATCGGTGAGATGTATGCCAGCAGCGCACGCGATTGCGGCGACAACGACCTGACCAACAATGTTGCCTTCTGGACTGCCGTCGACAAATTCATCCAGGCCCGCAACGTTGACTCCGACCCGGCCATCCGTGAAAGAGCAACACAACTGATCAACACCTATTCACAATATTTCCCCAATGTGGAAACCATTTTCTTCTACGGCCTGTCCGAAGGTGATACCTACCGGGTAGAATGCTGGATCAATGAAACCACAAGGGTAAGATCAAGATAGTCCATGAGGAACCTGTTCCAGGTAATATTGTCTGTTGTCACTCATCCAAAAAACATTGCCATTCTTCTTGGAGTGGCAATGTTTTTTTCCTGTAAAAACGATCTGGATACCATAGAAACCATTACCCGCCAGGACGAAGCCCCGGTGGAATCGGCCACAGGAGTCCAAATGATCTACAGCAGCCATGCCAGCATCCGCATGATCATGAATGCACCCCAGATGGACCGCTTTGTTGGCGAACAGGAAATCCTTGAACTGCCCAAAGGCATTCATGTGGTGTTCTATGATTCGCTGATGAATGTTACCTCAACCCTCTCCTCCAATTATGCCATCAATTATGAGCAAAAACAGCTTATTGAAGCCAGAAATGATGTGGTGGTTGTCAATGAAAACAACGAGAAGCTCAACACCGAGCATCTGATCTGGGACCGCAGAAAAGGTATCATTTATTCCGATAAATTTGTCAAGATCACCACGGAAGAAGAGGTGCTTTACGGTGATGGCTTTGAATCGGATGAACGCTTTACCCAATGGGAGATCAAAAAACCAAGGGGCACTTTTTCGGTAGAAACCGGGCCACCCCCCGGCAGGCAGGACAGCCCCTCTTCCCCCGCCCAATCACCCGGCTTGCCTTCGGAAGAACCCCCTTCTCCGAAACCATAACTTCACTTTGGATAATTTAATTAGTTTTGCAGGTTCCGGGCCGCAGCCCATAGAATCACTTTCAAACCAAAAACCACTATATCAACAAAAAAAACCAATCTAAAACCATGAAAACAAGACCGCACTTCTTCCTCATTGCCTTGCTGGTGACATCCTTATGGGGATCCCTGCTTCAGAAAGAAGCAGCCGCAGGCAATACCGGCCTGAAGATTGACTATTCTTTTTATCAGCTTGATGAGATGCACGCTAATATAGATTTCAGTGGTATGCTGCAGGCTACCCCACCCCGATATGGACACGACAGCCTGTCCTGTGTCAGGAACTGGAATTTGTACAACGGGCACTACCGTGAGCGTAATTTTAAAGCAGCCATTGAACCCTGGCGGTGGATGTTCTTCAACTGCCCATTGGCAACTGAAAACCTCTACATTCATGGTACCAACCTGGTAGAATTTATGCTGGCCAATGAAACCGACCCCCAAAGGCAGCAAGCCTATATCGATACCCTGATGATGGTGTTTGACCAGAGGATGCAGTATTTCAACAAACATGGCTTCATCACCGGCCGGAAGGCAGTGAAGGTTTTCCAGTTGCGACCCAATGCCGTGCAGGAACTTTATGAGCTTAGTGAGAAATCAATCGATCTGGAAGGCAACAGTGCAGAGGCTGTTGTTCTGGTAATCAATTTCAACAGCGCTATTCGACTGGCTGCTGCAGGCATCCTGGATACTACTGACATTGTTGAGAAATATGACAGGGCAACAGATATTATCCAGTACAACCTGGTAAACAACCCTTCCGATTCTACATATATCTCGACCCGAAACAACATTGAGGCCTTCTTCGAGCCTTTTGCAAGCTGCGATAACCTGGCCCGGGTATTTCGCCCTCGTTTCAACAATACCCCTGAAGACCCTGAACTGCTGGAGCGCATCACCAGCATGCTCAACCGCTCGGGTTGTACCGATAACGAACTGTTCTACCTGGCTACACGCAACCTGCACAGGCTGAACCCCACTGCCCAGAGTGCCTTTTTGATGGGGCGAATGGAAACATCCCAGAAAAACTATAACCGTGCCATTGAATATTTCGAGGAGGCAATCAGCCTCTATGGCGAGAATGGGGATAAGTTCACTACTTATCTGTTGATGGCAAACATCATGCACCAGCATCTGCGCCGCCTGCCCCAGGCCCGCGCCTATGCCCTGCGTGCCAGCGAGATCCGCCCCAACGACGGCCGCCCCTTTATCCTGATCGGTGAGATGTATGCCAGCAGCGCACGCGATTGCGGCGACAACGACCTGACCAACAATGTTGCCTTCTGGACTGCCGTCGACAAATTCATCCAGGCCCGCAACGTTGACTCCGACCCGGCCATCCGTGAAAGAGCCACCCAGCTGATCAACACCTATTCCCAATATTTCCCCAACGTGGAAACCATTTTCTTCCACGGCCTTTCTGAAGGCGAAACCTACCGGGTAGAATGCTGGATCAATGAAACCACCAGGGTAAGACCCCGGTAATTTGAGAAAGAACCAGGGACTTCCCGGGTTATCAGGAATAGGTACTGGGATGCTGAGCTGGCTGCCGCTTATCAGTAGCAGCCAGCTCAGCATCCCATTACTTTAATAATTTTATTAGTTTTGTCAAAAGGAGAGGAAATGGCCCCAATTCACATTTAGGGCCGTTACCTTTTGGACCCAACAGCACTGACGTGAGCATATATGCCATCATTGTAATAAGCCTGGCTTTTTCGGCTTTTTTTTCCGGAATGGAAATCGCATTTATTGCAGCCAATAAGCTGAAGGTGGAAGTTGATAAAAAAAGCGGAGGCTTCTCGGCCCGGCTGCTTTCGCGCTTTGTGCGTTCCGAGTCAAGTTTTATTTCCACCATGCTGGTTGGCAACAACATTGCCCTGGTAGTATACGGGATCGCCTTTGCCAGCATTCTTGAACCCATCATTTACCGCTGGCTGCCAGAAGTGCTTCAAACCGAGTTCAGCGTGCTGCTGCTGCAAACCATCATCTCATCGCTGATCATACTGATCTTTGCCGAATTCCTGCCCAAGGCATTGTTCCGAATCAACCCCAATACCTTCCTTGGCTTCTTTGCCCTGCCTGTTACCCTGATCTATTACCTGCTGTATCCTTTTATCTCCTTTACAATGGGAATATCCAGGATCATCCTGAAGTATTTTTTCAATTTGCAAATTGCTGATGATAAAAAGGTTTTCGACACGGTAGATATCGACAACTTCCTGAAGGAATTTGGCAATGGCGATCAGCAGCCTGCAAGGGCCAGGCGCGAATTGCAGATCTTCCGCAATGCCATGGAGTTTCCCGAGATAAAAGTGCGTGAGTGCATGAAGCCCCGCACCGAGATCGTGGCTGTTTCCGAAGATGAACACCCGGCAAATGTAAGGAAGCTATTTTCCCAGACTGGGCTCTCTAAAATTTTGATCTTTAAGGATTCCATTGATAACGTCATAGGCTATGTACATGCTTTTGACTTCTTCAGCTTCCCCGAACAAATCCGCCCCATCATCCGCCCGGTGATGCTTGTGCCCGAAACCATGCTGGCCAATAAATTGCTGAAAAATTTCATCCAGCAGCACAAAAGCCTTGCAGTGGTGATTGATGAGTTTGGAGGAACATCGGGCCTGATCACCATCGAGGATATCATGGAGGAAATATTCGGTGAGATTGATGATGAATACGATGAAGACAAGCTAATGGCCCGCAGGATCCGCGAAGACGAATACCTTTTTTCTGCAAGGCTGGAAATCGATTATCTGAACGATAAATTCCAGCTTGATCTGCCCGTGTCCGATGAATATGAAACCCTGGGCGGGCTGATCCTGTATCATCTGGAAAGCATCCCTGTAAAAGGCCAGGAATTAACCTTTGGCCCGTTTCTTGTAAAAATATTGCAGGTGAGCCAGAAACGCATTGAGCTGGTACAGTTTAAAAAGATAATACCCCCCGAAAAGTAATTTGAAATTATACCTGCTTAATAAAAATTCTGTTATACCTTTGCAATCTAATTTTTTTTAACGAGGACTTAATAATATGGCTGTAATAAGTAAAATCAGGAGTTATTCCGGTTTATTGATCGCTGTGATCGGCATTGCCCTGGCAGCTTTTGTTCTGGGTGATTTTCTGGGCTATGGCCCCATGCGCACCCAGCGCAGCAATATCGGTAAAGTAGAAGGATCCCAGATATCCTACCTTGAGTTTGAGCGTCGAGTCACTGAACATACCGACAACTGGAGGGCACAGACGGGCATCCAGCAATTGGGCCAGCGCGAGCAGTTCCAGATCCGTCAGGATGTATGGAACCAGATGCTGCATGAGGCCCTGCTGAATCAGGAGCTGGAGCGTCTGGGCATTGAAATTACCTCCCAGGAGCTTTATGATATGGTTCATGGCGCAGACCCCCATCCATGGATTGTCAGCAGTTTTACAGATCCTGCAACAGGAGAATACGACCCACAGCAGGTGATCAACTTTCTGCAGAATTTTGATTTTCTGGACCCGGCCATCCGCAACCAATGGATCATGCTGGAGCAGCACATCAAAAGAGAACGTCAGGAAAACAAATATTTCACCCTGATCCGCAAAGGCTTCTACATTCCCCAAACCATGGCCGGGCGTGATTTCAGCGAGCGTAATACCACTGCCGACATCCGCTACGCCTATGTTCCTTTCCATAGCATCCCCGACGGTGAAGTTCAGGTAAGCGACCGCGAACTTAGAAGGGTTTACGACCAGAACAAGCACCTGTTCCGCAGCGAAGCTACCCGCAGCATCGAATATGTTGCCTTCCCGGTGTTTCCCACCGATGAAGACCGTGAAGCCCTTCGCCGCGAGCTGCTGGAGCTAAGGGATGAGCTGGAAACAACCGAAGACATCCCGGGTTTCATCAATGCTGTTTCCGACACCCGCTTTAACCCCAGGTATCTGAGCCGCGATGAGGTTTCTCCTGAAGTTGAAGAAGCATTGTTCAATGCAAGCCCCGGAACCATACATGGCCCATACGTGGAGGATAACAGATTTGTCCTGGCAAAACTCAATGATGTTCAGAACCGCCCGGATTCAATGCGTGCCAACCACATCCTGATTGCCTATACCGGAGCAAGAGGTTCGGCCCAGGATATTCGCCGCAGCCCCGAGGCTGCCCGCCAGAAAGCCGACAGCATATTGCAGGTGGTCAGAAGAAACCCCGGCCGCTTTGCTGCTCTTGCCGAAGAGTTATCTGATGACCCATCAGCAGCCATGAACCAGGGCGAACTGGGATGGTTCCGCGATGGAGACATGGTTCCCGAGTTCAACGAGGCTGTTGTGGGTGGCAATGTCAACTCATTTGTTCAGGCTGAAACCGCCTTTGGATTCCACGTGATACAGATCACGGGCAAATCACCTGCAGTACGTAAGGTGCAGCTTGCCCAGCTCACACGCGATATTGAGCCCAGCTCGCGTACCTATCAGATGGTTTTCGGCCAGGCCAGCAACTTTGCTTCCCGCCTGCGCCAGACCCGTGATTTTGATGAAACCACTTCCGAACTGGGCCTTAGCAAACGCGTTGTGGAAAACATCCGTCCCATGGATGCCAGCATCCCCGGGATAGAAAACCCCCGGGAGATCATTCGCTGGGCATTTGACCGCAACACCCGCGAGGGAAATTTCTCGCGCATCTTCGATATCGATGGCAGGTTTATCATTGCCACTGTTACTGATATCACCGAGGAAGGCATCCCTTCACTGGAAGACATCCGCGAAGAGATCATGGCCATTGCCCTCCGCGACAAAAAATACAACCAGATTGCCACGCGCATGCTCCAGCAAAACAGCAACCTGGAAGCCATCGCCGCTGAATTCAATACCGAAGTGATGGAAGCCGAAGATATTACCTTTACCACGGTAAATCTTCCCGGAACCGGGGCCGAGCCCCGGGTAGTAGGCGCCGTGTTTGCCCTCCCGGTGAACACCCTGTCACAGCCCATTAAAGGAAACAACGGGGTATTCGTGGCTGAAGTGGTTCGCAGGGATGAGCCGGTTGTTCCCCAGGACCTGGAGCCCACCCGCCGCCAATTGCGCACAGCCTTTGCAAACCGCGTGCAGTTTGAAGTATTCCAGGCCCTCCGTAACAATGCCGATATTGAAGACAACCGCAGCGAATTCTACTGATCCCTTTAAGAAAATGATCCTTTCAAAAGCCTGGCTCTGCCGGGCTTTTGTTTTTCCAGGGCATACCGCAAAATCAGTTGCCCGCTTTCAGAAATCATAAAAGAAGGTTACATTTGCTGCAGATTATCATCAGGCAAGCTTATGCTCTCCAAAAAAACCCAATACGCCATATATGCCTTGGTTCACCTGGCACGGCAGTACGATAACGGCCCGGTGCTCATCAGCGATATTGCCCAGGCCGAGAAACTGCCCCGCAAATTCCTGGAATCTATACTGCTTGATCTGAAAACGCAGGGAATCGTGAACAGCCGCAAGGGAAAAGGCGGAGGTTATTACCTGATCAAGGCCCCCGACCAGGTCCATCTGGCCGACCTGATCCGCAACTTCGATGGAGCCCTGGGAATGCTGCCATGTGTTACTTTCAGATACTACGAAAGCTGCAACCATTGCAAGGATGAAAATACCTGCGGGGTACGCAGTGTTTTCAAAGAACTTAGAGACCATACCGCTTCATACCTGAAAAATACCACCCTGCAGGAGATCCTTTCCCGCGAATCCAGACTACAGGATGCTTTGAATGAAACAGTTAACACAAACAGGGAATAATTATTTTTAACAGATAGCAAATACAATTCATTCTGATTGGATTTTTTTTTAATTTTGATTTGCCGGTTTACTCTATCTGTTCGGTAGGTTAAGCAGGGAACAAAAGTTCATAAAACATCCTATCATGAAAACAATCGCAGTTCTTTTCATTCTGTTGCTGTTTTTCCTGGGATTCAGCGGCTGTGGCAATTCCTCCCAATCGGGATACGACGAACAGGGGCAGCTGCATGGGCGCATCAGCATATCGGGCGCCTGGGCCATGTACCCCTTGGTGGTTAGCTGGGCCGATGAGTTCAGGCAGCAGCATCCTGGGGTCCGCATCGACATTTCGGCGGGGGGAGCAGGCAAGGGGATGGCCGATGTTTTGGGCGGCATGGTTGATATGGCCATGGTTTCCCGTGAGATCACCCCTGCAGAGGTTCGGCGGGGAGCCTGGTTCATCCCGGTGGCCCGCGATGCAGTAGTACCCACCTTTAACCTTTCGAACCCCTACCGGGATGTTATCCTGCGGCAAGGCCTCAGAAGGGAACAATTTATGCAGGTATTCCTTGAAAATAGCCCGGTCTACTGGGAGGAGCTTATGGGCCTTAACGGGCAAAACAGGGTGTCGGTTTATACCCGCTCGGATGCTTGCGGTGCAGCAGAGGTTTGGTCGGCTTTTCTTGGCAGCCACCAGGAAGACCTGCAAGGCATCGGTGTTTTCGGCGATCCGGGTATTGCCGACATTGTTCGCAAGGACCCCCTGGGCATGGGCTTCAACAATATAGCCTTTGCCTTTGACATCAATACCCGCAGGCCTTTCCCGGGCCTTGCAGTCATTCCGCTTGACATCGATGGCAACGGGAGCATTGAACCCACGGAGGATTTTTATGAAACCCTCAATTCATTGATGGAAGCCATCTCCCTGGGTATTTATCCTTCGCCCCCGGCCCGTGAGTTGTATTTTGTCTGCAAGGGTGAACCCGCTGATATTGCCTTGCAGGTGTTCCTTGAATGGATCATGCAGCAGGGCCAGGAGTTTGTTGCCCAAGCAGGCTATATTGCCTTACCCGATGAAGTGGTTGCCCTCCATCTGACCATGCTGCAGGCAGCAACTACTGCCCGGATTGATTGACCATGAGCTGCAAACTATTAATGACCACAATCATGGCCTACCGGACCCGTAAAATCAAAGATCAGCTGGCCTCTGCCTGGATCCGGTTCATGACCGCATCGATTATTTTGCTGCCACTGATAATGATCCTTAGCCTGCTTAACAAATCATGGCTTGTGGTTCAGCAGCAGGGAGTGTGGCAGATGCTGTTTTCGCCCCTGTGGCGGCCACTTGCCGGGGAGTTCGGCTTCCAGGCATTCATTGTCAGTTCGGTCTGGGTAACCTTCATCGGCCTGATTCTAACAGCTCCCATCTGCATGTTATCAGCCATTTATCTGACCTACTATGGCTCGGCCAGGTTGCTTGAAACCATGCGACCGGTTATTGATATCCTGGCGGGCATCCCATCAGTTATTTACGGAGTATGGGGCATATTGCTGCTGGTTCCCCTGGTTTCGAAGTACCTGGCCCCGGCCTTTGGCTACAGCAGCAGCGGATTCAGCATCCTGGCCGGTGGAATGGTGCTGTCGGTGATGCTCATTCCTTTTATCCTCAATATACTGATCGAGATTTTCCGGACTGTTTCGCAGGACCTTGTGGAAGCCTCGCTTTCAGTAGGGGCTTCAAAATGGCAGACCATCAAATTTGTTGTGCTTCGCAAAGCCTTCCCGGGCATCATTTCAGCCTTCAGCCTGGGCTTGTCAAGAGCTTTTGGCGAAACCATCGCTGTTCTAATGGTAGTGGGCAATGTGGTGCAGATACCCCCCAGCCTGTTTGATGCCGGATACCCCCTGCCTGCCCTGATTGCCAACAACTATGGAGAAATGCTTTCGATTCCAATGTTCGACTCGGCCCTTATGTTTGCAGCATTGTTGCTGATGGGGGTGGTGATTTTCTTTAACATGCTTTCGCGCTGGAGCATCATTTATTTTGAAAAAAGACAATGATCATGAAAAGGCTGCAAAAATTAGAAGAAGACATCTTCTACCTGCTGATGATAATTAGTGCCATATCTCTTGTGGGGCTTCTGCTTCTGATCCTTGCCAGCATTTTTATCAAGGGCGCCCCCTATCTTAGCTGGGAGATGATCAGCCAGACCCCAAAAGGGGGATATTATTTTGGAAAGGAGGGCGGCATACTCAATGCCATCGTTGGCTCCCTATATTTATCCAGCGGGGCAGTAGCTCTGGCCATGATACTTAGCCTGCCACTGGCCCTTGCCATGAACATCCACCTTCGCAACCGACCCCGGCTTGTCAACATGATCCGTTTTATACTTGACCTTCTCTGGGGAATTCCATCTATTGTTTACGGAGCCTTCGGTTTCACCCTGATGATCTGGCTGGGCATAAAGGCAAGCCTTTTGGCGGGCATCATCACCGTGGCACTTTTTATCCTGCCCATCATGGTGCGGGCAATGGATGAGGTAATGAAAAACGTGCCCCTTTCACTTCATGAGGCCGCCTTCTCTCTCGGCTCAACCCGGGCCGAAACTGCCTTCCGGGTGATGATACCCCAGACCCTTCCCGGGATCATCACAGCCATATTGCTGGGTTTCGGAAGAGGAATCGGGGATGTGGCCGCTGTGCTGTTCACAACAGGATATACCGACAATATCCCAACATCGCTCACTCAGCAAACAGCCACCCTGCCTCTGGCAGTATTCTTCCAGCTGGGATCGCCCATTGCCCAGGTGCAGAACAGGGCTTACGCCGCTGCACTGATCCTTACTGTCATCATTTTGGGTATCAGCATCATTACCCGCCTTCTGGGAAACAAATACAACAGGAACAGCATTCAATAAATTATGGAAAATTCAAAGCTATCCATTCAGCAGCTGAATGTATCTATCGGCAGGCACCATATACTAAAGGATGTGAGTATAGAGATTCCTGCCAACAAGATCACCGTAATTCTGGGTCCTTCAGGTTGCGGGAAAACCACCCTGATGAAAACCCTGAACCGGCTGCTTGACATCCAGAACGGGGCGCAGGTAAATGGGAAGATAATGATGGGCCAGGAGGATATACTCAACACCAGCAAAGACATTACCCTGATCCGCAAGAAAATGGGGCTGCTGTCGCAGCGTCCTTCTCCCCTTCCCATGAGCATCTTTGGCAATGTGGCCTATGGGCTGAGGATCAACGGCACCCGCAGAAGCGAACTGCAGCACCTGGTCGAGAAGCATCTGCGTGAAGCCAATCTCTGGGATGAGGTGAGCCACCGTCTGGGGGATCCTGCCTCCCGGCTTAGCATCGGCCAGCAGCAGCGCCTGTGCCTGGCCCGGGGCCTTGCCGTGAACCCCCAGATCATACTGGCCGATGAACCCTCTTCGGCTCTCGACCCCCTGTCGGCAACTGCCATTGAAGAACGATTCCTGGAGCTGAAAAAAGATTATACAATCATTCTGGTTACCCATGTTCTAAGGCAGGCACGACGCCTGGCCGACCATGTAGTATTTATGTACCTGGGGGAGGTGATCGAACAGGGACCAGCTGACGAATTCTTCCGCAATCCCCGCCAGGAAATGACCCAAGCCTACCTGAAAGGGGCCTTTAACTAAAAAGCTTCCTGACAAAACTCTGGATCTACTCAGTTAAGCAAACCCCGGGTTAAGACCCTACATTACACAACCCTCAGGAGGCATGCACAGAAAAACCTCCCGGGGTCGCATCCCCATCTCCTCCGTTGCAGGATTTACAAATCCCCGTATTTAAACCGTATCCTAACCGAAAAATCAACGGTTAAAGTACGGTTTAAATACGGTTAAAATACGGTTTAAATTAAACCAGATCCCGAGCCTGCTTCATCCAATTATGAGCCTAAACAACAGGATCATTCCATATCCTCCCGTTTGACCCTCAATGCCCACGGCTACTCCTTTTCCCAAAAATCATTTTCCGAAGCATGAAAATAACTTTTTCCTGAAAGGAAAATTTATTATATTAGCTCTAAATAAAAAGCGACAATTTGTGCATTTTTTTAGACACAATTAATTTCACAAACCTAATCTTGTTGTTCTATGAAAAATAAATTACTTTTTTTCCGCGTCTGTATTTTTGCTGTTTTGGTATTTACAGGCGTAACCGGCTTTGGTCAGGCCACTGATGTGCCCGACATTGCATCCCTAAGAAGCGGGGCTACCAACGGGACCATTTACCGGCTTACCGGGGAGGCCATTCTCACGGCCCAGGATGCCACCCATAACCGCAAGTTTCTGGAGGATGAAACCGGGGCCATAATGATCTTCGACGATGAAGCAATCATTGAAACCACCTACAACATCGGGGATGGCATTAGCAACCTGACTGGCGTTTTGCAGCGCGTCAACAACATGCTGCGGTTTGTTCCCGGCGAAGATCCTGGTCAGGCCAGTTCCACGGGCAACCCGGTGCATCCGCAGCTAACAACCATCAGGCAGGTAACCCCATCAGAACAAGCCAAACTGGTAAGGCTTGAAAACGTCAGGTTCACTTCTACAGGCATCCTGGAAAATGAAAGAAACTACATCATCAACGATGGCACCAACAACCTGGTACTTCGAACCGACTTTCCCGATGTTGACTATATCGGAATGCAGATTACTGCCAACCAGATGAACATCACCGGGGTGATCATCCAGAACAACAACGTCATGCAAATTGTTCCGCGCAACAAGGCCGACATGAAAAACATCTATAACGTAGAGTTTAATGTGTACATGCATGGGGTGGATTTCGATCCACAGAACGATGTTGTTTATATTACGGGTGATTTTATTGACTGGGCTGAACCCGGCACCGCCCATGAGCAGCAGCTGATGAACCCCAGGCAGGGAAACTCAATGGTATATAACCGTACTTTTCAGCTTGAAGAAGGCAGCTACGATTACAAGTATTTTTTGAACAACGGCTGGGACAACGGAGAGTGGCAGGGAGAAACAAACCGGCAGCTGCTTGTTGAAAGAAATATAAGCACCCGTGATGTTTTCGGCATCATGGATCCAGAAACCCTTCCTTTTCTTGAGGATTTCCAGACCTATAACAATCAGCAACAGTTTGAGGAAACAAGCAACTGGACCATCATCGACCAGGATAACGACGGGCACAACTGGTTTCTGTATGCCGAAGAACAGACCCGGGTAATGGCTTCCCAATCAAGGCATCCCGATGATGGCGCCCTGGTTACGGAAAACTACCTGATCACCCCTCCTCTTTTATTACCTGCCCTGCAGGAGGGCGATTATGTTTCTGTAAACTGGGAAGTAGCTTCCTCGCACCAAACACGCTTTGCAGAAAACTACAAGGTGATGATCTCAACCACTGGCACAGATCCCGAAGATTTTACGCAGGTGCTGTTTGAGGAAACCCTGACGGAAGATGAAGCCAACTGGCGGTTTCAGGCCCGCGAGCAGCGCTTCACCGATCTGCACGACCGGCTTGTTTATATTGCCTTTGTTCATACGGGCTCACCCGATCAGGACATGCTGCTTATCGACAACGTCCACATCCGGGTAAATGAGATCCCCCTGGTCACATTCAGGGTCCACATGCATGCAGTGGAAGGCTTTGACCCGGAGGTTGACGAAGTGTACATCACAGGAAGCTATATTCAGTGGGCCGAGCCTGGCAGCCATCATATGGCAACATTTATGCGCCCCGATCCGGAAGACCCTATGATCTACTGGCTCTACTGGAGAATCCCTGAGGGTACCGTTGAATACAAATACTTCCTGAACGAGGGCTGGGACGGTGGTGAATGGTCGGGGCCGCCCAACAGGGTAGTTGAGGTGGATGGCACCATGACCATCAACAATGTGTTCGGACAAATGGACGATACCTTCCGCTACGCGGTGGATTTCGAGGTGGAAGACGAGCAGGGTGAACAGGTTAACAACGCCACTTTCATCCTGAACGACGAGTTACAGCAAACCGGGGACTACAGCTTCATGCTTGAACCGGGAACCTACAACTACCGGGTTGTGAAAATTGGTTACCTGCCCGAAACGGGCACGTTCGAGCTTGTTGATGCCCCGCTGAACAGGCAGGTGGTGCTGCGCGAAGATCCTGATGTGTTCATTGCTGATATTCCCTTTACAGAGGATTTCGAGGAATATGATGACACGGCTGATTTTCTTGCCAGCAGCAACTGGACCCGTATCGATGCCGATGAGGATGGCCACAACTGGTTCCTGCTGGAAGAGGATGAAAACCAGCTGATGGCTTCCCATTCACGCTCACCCGAGGCAGGCGCCCTGATCCCTGACAATTACCTGATCACTCCTGCAATTCGCATACCAGAAACAGAACAGGGCCAGTACCTCAGGCTTTCGTTTGATGTGGCAACTGCCAGCGCTACCAATTATGCCGAGAGCTTCAGGGTAATGATCTCAGCTTTGGGAAGGCAGCAGCAAGACTTTACCATTGTGTTGCACGAGGAAACCCTTACCCAGGCTCAGGGCAACTGGCAATTTGCTACCCGCGAACTGAACCTGAACGAGTACCAGGACCAGGTGGTCTATATTGCCTTCGTGCATGAAGGCTCAATGGATGTGGATATGCTGCTGCTGGATAATGTAATGCTTACCCTTGAGGAGCTGCCAACATATACCGTTACCTTTAACCTTCATATGCATGCCACGGAATTCACCCCCGCAACCGATCAGGTTTACATCACCGGATCCATGATGGGATGGGCTGAGCCTGGGTCGGATCATGAGAACCAGGTTCTGGTACCCACCGATGAAGACCCCATGGTTTACACCATCACCATGGAACTGGCCGAGGGTACCTATGACTACAAGTTCTTCCTGAATTCCGGATGGGATGGGGGAGAATGGGAAGGAGAGGAAAATAGGGAGGTGTTGGTTACTGCCGATATGACCATAGTGAATGTTTTCGGTGATCCTGACAACACCACTGTACCAGTGACCGAGCCAGAAGCTGTGGGATTGACTGTTTTCCCGGTTCCGGCCCGCGACAACCTGAACATTGTTTCCGACCAGAGGATCCTGCAGCTGAGGATCTTCGACCTGGTGGGCCGAACCATCTACCAGGCAAGGCCCCAGGAAGCAAGGCATGTTTTGAATGTTTCGGCAATAGATGCGGGCATCTACATCCTGCAGATCCAGACTACCGCAGGGGTTGCCACCCAGCGCATTCAGATTCACAAATAATTTGCAGATGAAACACAGAAAAGGGCTGTCTTTTACAGAAGGCAGCCCTTTCGTTTCAGTGTTCCTCAGCGGAGAAATCAGATAGGGGATTGTTCAGGTTATCCGGCAAGGCAAGAAACACAATGCCCTGCGTCTTTATCGGAGCTGGCAGAAATGAGCTGCCTGTTTCCTGGTGAATCTTTCCTTTCGTTATTCGCTAATCAAACTCCGGCAGCATTCTTTCAATCTCCTCCCTTCTGGGTTCCAGCCAGGAGGGCAGTTTCAGGTACTTCCCCAGGGTAGCAGGGTCTTCATCGATCAAAAAGCCGGGACCCATTGTGGCGACTTCAAAAAGCACTCCCCCCGGCTCCCTGAAATATATCGACTTGAAGTACTGCCTGTCCATCACTGCCGACACCTGCAAGCCCGCCTTCTGAAGCCGTTCCTTGATTTTTAGCTGGGTTTTCTCGTCAGCTGTTCCCAGGGCAATATGGTGAACGGTTCCGCTTCCCTGTCGCTGCATGGGTAAGGAAGGCCTAAGCACAAGATCCAGATAATGGCCCGGGGCATCCTCTCCGGAATAAAAACGCAGGCGGTCATTATTTTCTGTCAACAGCTCATGGTCCAGTATGCCTGTAAGCAGGCCGGCGGTTCTGTCGGTCGAGGAAAGAGATAATTCGGCATGGTAGAAGCCTCTGATGGCAAATTCTTTTTTTATGCCCACCGTTTGAGTACCTTGCCGTTTGTCGTGGTTGGAAGAAACCAGCTCCAGCTCCATTCCGTCGAGGTCCTGCAGGCTGATGTAATCCTCATTCAGACGATGGGAGGGGCCCCTGTAGGGAACCTGGTACTCGCGAAGCCGCTTCATCCAAAAATCAAGAGAGCCCGGGCCCACTGAAAAGCCCGTCACCTTCACCGAGCCATTGCCATTCTGGCCCCGGGGGGTTCCTATGAAAGGGAAAAAGGTAAGCACTGTTCCGGGCATACCTGAAGAATCTCCAAAATACAGGTGCCAGGTGTCGGGGCTGTCGTAATTTACGGTACGCTTGATCAACTGAAGCCCCAGGATTTCGGTATAAAACCTTACGTTTTTGCGAATGTTGGCCGTTATGGCCGTGATATGATGTATTCCACTGATCATACTTTGAGGTTTTATTGTAATGATTTTCTCAGCAAGCCGGCAAAGGCCACGGCTTTTTCTATTTCCAGGCGTATGAGGTTGTGGCCCGCCCCATGCCAGAGCATCTGCACCCTGGCTCCTGCCTGGGTAAACAGGCTGGCGAGCTCTTCGGTATTAGAACGGGCTACCACCGGGTCGTTCTCACCGGCAGTGATCAGAATCTTTTTGCCGGATAAATCGGGAAAAGGTTTAGGAAAAAACGGAACCATGGGGTGCATCAGGATGGCATGCCTCAGGGTAGGGAAGCCGGCCAGCAAGAGGCTGGCAGCAATATTGGCTCCATTTGAATAACCCAGGGCCACCACCCGCTCAGGATGAAAACCATATTTCACAGTGGCAAGCTGCACGAAACCGGCTAGCTCCCTGGTGCGCAACCTCAGATCCTCCTGGTCAAAAACCCCTTCGGCCAGCCTGCGGAAAAACCTGGGCATCCCATTTTCAAGAACTTTTCCCCGGGGGCTGAGATAATTCCAGTACTGGCCAAATTCCTGGGCCAGGGGAAGCAGGTCGGTCTCATTACCCCCCGTCCCGTGAAGCAACAACAAGGTGGGAGCCTGGGCTGCAGCCTCCCCGGCAGGAACAAACTGATGGATAAAATCAGGTTCGGTCATATAAATTTTCACAAATCATTATAACCAATAAACCCCTATCTGTGGATATGGTTCAATGCTTTGGGGGGCAGCAGTCGGCCCAGGCCAAAACCATAGGCATAGGCCTTCACAGCCATCAGCAGAATGATTGGGAAAAAGGCCGGATGAAAATCCTGCGGGATCCAGTACCAGGCTACCAGCAAGATCAGCTGAATGAAAAACACGATCCGGAAATATAGCCGGGTGATGCCGGAGGTTTCATACCCCCTGGCCTTGAAGACAAAATACAGATGGGTAGGCAATGCCCAGAGGATATTCATGTTGTTGTTGGTGGCATGGTGCTCGGAAATAAACCAAAGGAAAAATACCAGCACTCCCACCAGACCCATGATTGAAAAGAACAACCTGTCGAACCACATTGACCAACTTCTTCTGAAAAAGGAGGCCAGCCCCATCAGCAACACTCCCCAGAAGAACAGCGAGGGGATCATTCCCCCCGCCGGGGCCAGCTCGAAGCGGGCTTCCAGCACCACCTGCATGTCTTCCACCAGGGGTGAACCATCCTGCAGCCTGGCCTGGGCAAAAGCCATAAACATCTCCTCTGGAAGGAACATATAGTGCCAGGGAGTAGCTATCCTGTCGGAAGGCATCCCAAGGGCAATGTCAATTCCCAACCTGTTCCAGGGCATGCTTTCCAGGTAAGGCTTGAGCATGTCGCGAAAACTCCGCTGGTGGGTGGGGAAAGGGTCAGTTCCCCAATCGGGGGCTACAAACTCCTCGATGATATCGCGGATGCGGGTAGAGCAGTTGTCGTAGAAAAAGTCGTAGGCATAATAGCGGTTGGCAGGCAGACGGTTGTGCTGCAGGAAGTTGTAGATCTCCTGTTTCTGTTGGAGGCTGAGGTTCAGAAACTGCTCGTACATAGCCCTGCCCTCATAATGATACTCCTGCAGAAAGCGGTTATAGGTGGTTACCGACAACATATACAGCAACCGGCCTTCAATAAAACGGTAATAGAAATAAGGCGTTTCAAAATCAAAGGTGCCATAATTGTATACCTCATCCACACCCGTCAGGGGGTCATAGACCCTAAGGGCGCTGTGCCCGAAAACAGAATAAAGCTCCTGCCCGGGACTGGCCGTCAGAAGCGACATGCTGGCATAGGGAGATAGTTCAGCACGCTGAGCCTTCAGATGATTTCCGAAGAGCATAAAAACCAGCGCAAACCATAAAATAACCTTCTTCATACAACAGGAACAATCTTCAGGGTTTACCAAAAAAATGTCTGCAAATTTAAGATTTTCAGCTCAATAAACATCATCAGCCAAAGGTAAAAAAGCTTAAAGCAGATTGCGGGTATCAAAAAAATACACCCCACAACCACAAATAAAGTCAGGCCGCATCCCCTGCCATCTGGCTATGCTTTATACATGCTTTCATTTTTTTATAAATCAGGCATTTTTTAGAAGGAAATAATAGTTATCTTTGCACCCTGAATTTCCTGACAGGGATATAAATTCCCGGCAGTAGTCTAAAAGTGCTGAAAGCATTGCCTTTAGAACAAAAAAGGAAGAGCAGGGTTTTAGTTATAAAGTTGGCCCGTTTAATATCCAAACATAATCCGATAAATTTATCAACAGTTTGTTGTTAATAAATTTGTGGGAACCAAAAAATAATTTTAGTTTTGCACCCCCTTTTCGTGGGGATTTTGCGTTTTAAAAAAATCAGGTACAGCAAATTAAGGGACACGATGAACACTTTAAGTTACAAAACCATATCTGCCAACAAGGACACCGTCAATAAGGAATGGGTACTTGTTGATGCAGAAAACCAAATACTTGGCCGCCTTGCATCCAAGGTAGCCAAGATCATCCGTGGCAAGCACAAGGCCAACTACACTCCTCACGTTGATTGCGGTGACAATGTGATCATCATCAATGCTGAGAAGATCCAGCTTACCGGCAACAAGATGCAGGACAAGGTTTACACCCGTCATACGGGTTACCCCGGTGGCCAGCGTTTTACCACTGCCCGCGAGATGATGGATAAAAAGCCCCACGCTTTGATTGAAAAAGCCGTAAAAGGCATGCTTCCCAAGAATCGTCTGGGAGACGCTCTTTTCCGCAATCTTCACGTATATGTTGGTGGTGAGCATCCCCACCAGGCGCAGCAGCCTACTAAAATCAACCTCAACTCAATTAAATAAACATGGAAGTCATCAACACCTCAGGCAGAAGGAAAACCGCTGTTGCCCGCATTTATCTGAAACCCGGCAACGGCCAGATCACCGTCAACTCCAAAGATTATAAAGAATATTTCTCGACCGGTATTCTGCAGTATGTGGTTACCCAGGCATTTGGCATAACCAACAACGAAGGCAAATACGATGTGAACGTGAACCTTGACGGGGGTGGTATCAAAGGCCAGGCGGAAGCCCTAAGGCTGGCCATCTCCAAAGCCCTGATTGAGATAAACCCTGAGTTCAGGCCTGCCCTGAAGGAAAAGGGCCTTCTGAGAAGAGATCCGCGTATGGTTGAGCGTAAAAAACCCGGCCAGAAAAAAGCAAGGAAGAAATTCCAGTTCAGCAAACGTTAATCAATTTCCTGAAAATCACATTTCATCATGGCAAGAACCAATTATAATGACCTATTAGACGCGGGTGTACATTTCGGTCACCTGAAAAGGAAGTGGAACCCCAACATGGCTCCCTACATTTTCATGGAACGCAATGGTATTCACATTATCGACCTGAACAAGACCATCGCCAAGATAGACGAAGCCGCCGCCGCACTGAAACAGATCGCCAAATCAGGAAAGAAGATCCTTTTTGTGGCCACTAAGAAACAGGCCAAAGACACGGTAGCTGAGCTGGTAAAACAAGTGAATATGCCTTACGTTACCGAAAGATGGCCCGGTGGCATGCTCACCAACTTCGCAACCATCCGCAAGGCGGTTAAGAAAATGGGCGTCATCGACCGCATGGACACCGATGGTACTTTCAGCAACATGTCGAAAAGAGAGCGACTGCAGATCACCCGTGAACGGGCCAAGCTGGAAAAACAGCTGGGTTCAATCGTTGACCTGAACCGCCTGCCTGCCGCTATCTTTATCGTGGACATCACCAAGGAAAACATCGCGGTGGCCGAAGCCAAAAAACTTAACATCCCCACATTCGCCATTGTGGATACCAATGCTAACCCCAATGAGGTGGATTTCCCCATTCCTGCCAACGACGATGCTTCAAAATCCATTCAAATCATTACACGTCTGATGATTGAAGCCATCCAGGAAGGCCTTGCTGAGCGCAAACTCGAAAAAGACAAAGCCGCCGAAGAAGAGGATGACCGCGATCAGGACATGGAGGATGCACAAGGGGAACGCGTAGCCAAAGACCTTGAAGATGAGGACGAGAAAGCAATGCGCATTGCCCGGGCCCGCAAAGCCAGAGGATCCGAAGAGCAGGAATCAGAAGAAACCCGCTCAAAGGCTGCTCCAGCCAGAAAACCCGCAGGCAAAAGACCCCGCAAGCAATAAGAATTATTAACGCATTAAAAGGATATTGAATATGGCTAATATAACCGCTGCAGAAGTAAACAAACTGCGCCAGCAAACAGGCGCCGGTATGATGGACTGCAAAAAAGCACTGGTAGAAGCTGAAGGTGATTTTGAAAAAGCTATTGAGATCCTTCGTAAAAAAGGACAAAAGGTAGCCAGCAGCCGCTCAGACCGCGACACCCACGAGGGAGTTGTGATTGCTAAACTTAACCAGCAGGCCAATAAGGCATACATGATCATGCTCAATTGCGAAACTGACTTCGTTGCCAAAAACCAGGAGATCGTTGATTTTGCTTATAAAATTCTGAACCTGGCTGTTGAAAACGATATTGCCAACCTGGAGGAGCTTAAGGCTGCCGACCTGGGTGCTGGCCGCAGCGTGGAAGAGCATATCACCGACATGATCGGAAAAACGGGCGAAAAACTTACCCTCTCTGCCTATCAGGTAGCGGCTGGTGCCAGAGCCTACGCCTACATCCATCCCGGTAACCGCGTATCATCCATTGCTGCCTTCAACAAAGCCGACGACAGCTTTGAGCAAGCCGGTAAGGATGTGGTGATGCAGATTGCCGCCATGTCGCCCATTGCTATTGACAAGGATGATGTTGACCCCGTAGTGGTTGAAAAAGAAATCGAGATCGGTAAAGAACAGGCCCGCCAGGAAGGCCGTCCTGAAGAAATGCTGGAAAAGATCGCCATGGGCAAACTCAACAAATTCTATAAGGAAAGCACCCTGCTGAACCAGGAGTTTATCAAAGACAGCAAGATCACCGTGCGCCAGATGCTCGAGCAGCATGCAAAAGACCTGACTGTTGTTGACTTCAAGCGCCTTGCCCTGAGTTAACATACCCGATAGCCTGGCTAAAATAAAGAGGCCGTCCCGGAAGTAAAATTCTAAGGCGGCCTTTTTTTCTAGTTTTCAGCCTCGGAACACCAGAAAAACTTACTGCCAAAGCCAGCAGAAATACTGATTTAAGTGATAAGAAGCGCTTTTTGCGTTTTAAGAACCCTTTGCTGTGTTAAACTTTTCTTTCATATTTTCGAAAAAGAACCGCCTTAGAATTTTACTTCCGAGGCGGCTTCTTTTTTTGTCATCATGTGAGTTATTATTGAAAAAATTGGAGTAAACTTGCATCATTAAAATTAAGATATGTCGAAATACCGGAAAATATTACTAAAACTTAGCGGTGAGTCCCTGGCAGGAAAAGCCGGGTCGGGGATAAGCCAGGATTCGCTGATGCATTATGCCCGCGAGATTGTAGGTGTTGTGGAACATGGGGTGCGGATGGGCATTGTACTGGGCGGGGGCAACATCTTCCGCGGTTTGCAGGGTTCCAAAAAGGGTTTCGACCGGGTTCAGGGCGATTACATGGGCATGCTGGCCACCATCATCAACAGCATGGCCCTGCAACAGGCCCTTGAAGAGCTGGGTTTAAAAGCCAGGGTGCTTTCCGGATTGGCTATCGATCCGCTATGCGAACGCATGAGCCGCCAAAGAGCCCTGCAACTGCTCGATGAAGGGTATGTGGTGATCATGGCAGGAGGAACCGGAAATCCCTTCTTTACCACCGACTCGGCAGCCGCCCTGCGCGCTGTGGAGATACAGGCCGAGGTGCTGCTGAAGGGTACTCGCGTGGATGGAGTGTACACGGCCGATCCCGAGAAAGATCCCTCAGCAAGGAGAATCCCGGAAATTTCTTTCGGCGAAGTGATCCGCCAAAACCTTCAGGTGATGGACCTTACAGCCTTTGCCCTTTGCCAGGAAAACAAGATGCCTATAATTGTATTTGACATAAATGAATCCGGCACACTTTTTGAAATCGTTGTCAACGACAAGCCAAAAGGCACTTTAGTCAAAGATTCTTTTTAATTCACCTATCTTATTCCACAATGAAAAACTTAAAACTTTTGCTGGTCGCCATGACCCTCGTTCTGCTGTGCCTCCCTGCATCAGCTCAAAACAAAAATGTTTTCAAGACCAACCTGTTAAGCCCCCTGGCACGCACGGGTTCCTTCTTTTACGAGAGAGGTCTGAATGAAAACTCCACAGCCCAGTTTGGCTTTTTCTACACGGGTATCTCGTTTGAAGAAACCATCTTCCGTGGCTTTGGCATTACCCCTGAATACCGTTATTACCTGTCGGACAAAAAACCTGCTCCTCATGGCTTTTTCCTTGCTCCCTACCTTAGGTATCAGAGCTTTAACCTCAGCATAGAAAATGAAGTGGGCAAAGCCACCCTTTCTACCATTGGAGGAGGCCTTCTGGTGGGCGCCCAGACTGTGCTGAAAGATGTTATCTCAATTGAAGCTTTCCTGGGGCCCAATTACTCGGCCGGTAGTATAAAAGTAGATAGCGGTAGCGAAGACCGCTTTTCCACCGGTATTTTGGGCGGTGGCTTTGGATTAAGGTTCGGAGTCACTTTAGGCATTGTTTTTTAGCCATATTCTTCCTTTTTTTATTGGCCACCCCACAAGGGTGGCTTTTTTTTGCTCCTTTGCCTGAAACCTTTGTGGCTGCCGCTGGCATTTTTTTTGTCTTTATATACCTCTGTACGGAAATTGTATAATCCGTTCAGGTTTCTTTAACCAAATTTTCAATTAAAATGAAAACGAACTTAAAAGTCATAACAGCCCTGCTGGCTTTGATCATGCTAAGCCTTCAGGTTTCAGCCCAGAAACGGAATGTTTTAAAAGCAAACCTTCTTAGCCCGGTGGTCAGAACCGGCTCCTTCTTTTATGAAAGAGTGGTACATGAGGCATCTTCCCTACAATTTGGGTATTTTTATACCGGTGCCTCCATCGATGAAACCACCCTTCGCGGCTATGGGGTTACCCTCGATTTCCGGTATTACCTTTCCGAGCGACCTGCTCCCAGCGGGTTCTTTGTTTCGCCCTTCGGCAGATACCAGAACTTTAACCTCACCCACAACAACGATGAGGGCGAATACACCTCCTTCGGAGGAGGACTGCTGGTGGGTATTCAAACCCTGCTTCGCAATGCCATCACCCTTGAAGCCTTCGTGGGACCAAGCTACTCGGTTGGGGAGATAGAGGTAAGCTCAGGGCAGATAGAAGACTTTGATACCGGATGGTTCGATGGCTTCGGCATACGCTTCGGGATCACCATCGGCCTTGCTTTCTAGTAATAACCGGATTACACGGATTGGGACATTACACGGATTGGGACGGATTACACGGATGATTTTTTCTGCAAGCTAAGTGTCTTTGTGTAAATGAAATCATGAACTCATCCGTTCATTGGTTAATTCCTCCCAATCATGTAATCAGCTATCACACATGTATCCCGCTTTTATCCGTATAATCCGTCCCAATCCGTGTAATCCAATTTTTTCTATATTCTAATAAAATTTCTAAATTTGCTTAACCAGAACCAAAATCACCCAAACAAGGACCCATATGAACGAAGAAATTGATTTTGTATATGCCGAGGCGGAGGAGAAAATGGCCAAAGCCATTCAGCACCTGGAGCGTGAATTGCTGAAGATCAGGGCAGGGAAAGCCAATCCGCAGATGCTCGACAGCGTGAAGGTTGATTATTACGGCACCATGACCAAGCTGTCGCAGGTATCGAACATCAACACACCCGATCCACGTTCGATAGTCGTTCAGCCCTGGGAAAAGAGCATGCTGGCACCCATCGAGAAGGCCATCATGGCAGCCAACCTGGGTTTCAACCCCCAGAACGATGGGGTATTGATCCGTATTGTGGTGCCTCCCCTGACGGAGGAACGCCGCCGCGACCTGGTGAAAAAAGCCAAGGGAGAGGCCGAGAGCACCAAGGTGAGCATCCGCAACGTCAGGCGCGAAGCCATCGACCAGGGAAAGAAACTCGAAAAGGAGGGCATCCCCGAAGACCTGGTAAAGCGCTTTGAAAGCGACATCCAGGAGCTCACCAACAAGCACATCGCACTGGTAGACAAACACATAGAAGTTAAGGAAACAGATATCATGACCATCTGACGGTCTTATTCCCCGCAACTGCGGCAGATATTGATACTGCTGCGGTCATGGGTCACCTTCTGGCGGAATCCATTCATTCCGGGAGAATTCCAGTATTCTCCCGGTTTATTTTGCTCCATACCAAATTCAGGCAGCTTGTCGTAGCAGCAGGGCACTGCCAGCCCGTCGGAGGTATATACTGCATGACTCCAAAGTCTATAGCAGGGTCGTTTTGCAGCCTTGTTTTTCTTTACCGCATAACGGTTGTACTTTTTCTGCCGGGGCAAATACTTACGGGCACCTTCCTGCCCGTAAACCTGCATGGTTTTCAGGGTCACCATGTCGGCCCCCAGCTGCCTGCAATAGCTTTTCAGGGCGGGTACCTCATGGATGTTGCCGCGGTTTACAAGGAACTGGACCTCTATCAGGGGGTTTCGCAGCCCAAGGCTCCGGCGTACCTCAGCCAGGGTGCGTATCCCATCTGTGACCTTCTGAAGCTTTCCCCCGCGGCGGTAAAAGGAGTAACTTTCCTGGGTTAATCCATCCAATGAGATGATCATCCTGTCGAGCCCGGCTTCTATCGCCTCCCGGCAACGCGGCTCATCCAGGAAGTGCCCGTTGGTGGAAAGGCAGGTATAATAGCCCAGGCCACCGGCTTTGCAGATCATTTGCCCCAGCATGGGGTTCAGGAAGGGTTCGCCCTGAAAATAAAGATTGCAGTAAAAGGCCCTTCGGGCATGTTGATGCAGGATGTCCTCAAACAAAGCCAGTTCCATCAGGGCCTTACCGCGCAATGTCTGCCCGGTGCCTGCCACACATTCGGGGCACTTCAGGTTGCAGCGGGCTGCTGTTTCGGCCGAAACCGAAAATGGAGCTGCCCACAGATGGCTGCTGCCCGTGAGCCGGCTGCAGCAGAATCCTGCCAGTATGCCTGCATAATTGAACGCCTTGCCAAACGAAAGACGTTTCATCAGCCGAAGCTTATCGGCAAGAAAATTGCAGTAGTTAATGACCATTCAAAGCTCATATTTGCAGTTCTTTCCTTAAGGAAATGATCAGGGCGGATTTCCCGATAAAGACCTTGGCAAAGATACGCAAAACAGTATAGGCTGGTATGGCAATGATCATTCCGAACACTCCGGCCAGCATTCCGGCAACCAGGAAAACAATAAATATTTCCAGCGGATGTGAGCGCACGCTCTTGCTGTAGATGGCAGGCTGAAATACCCCTACGTCGAAAGTATTGACGATAATGAATGTTGCCACTATTTTCAGCATCAGGGGCAGCATCTGGGTGTAGAAATCCATTTCCAGGTTGATGCTGATGGCCAGCAATATGGCAATAAAGGTGGCAATGACCTGTCCAACATAGGGAATTGTATTCAGTATACCCGCAAAAAAGCCGATCACCAGGGCATTGGGCAGCCCAAGAATCCACATTCCGATGCTTATCAGGATAAAAACCAGGCCCAGGTCGGCAAACAGCCCGGCAAAATACCTGCGCAGCAGGCCTTTGCTCTCGATCATGATCTGCATGGCTTCAACCTTGTATTGCCTGGGGGTAAGAAAAACCACCATGGCCGAAAACAGCCGCTTTTCCTTCAAAAAGAAAAAGGTGATGAACGAGATGGAGAGGAAAGCAATGAATATCTCCACCACCAGGCTCACAACGGAGGTGAACAACCTGGAGAAACGATCGAAGGTAGCAATCGATACCAGCTCTGAAATAATCCTGCTGCCAAGGGTTTCATCAGGCCTGAGCACCTGCCATTCATGGAAGAACGATTCAAAGTATGCCAGGGGTACCTGCAGGCTTTCCACGATCCTCTGGGTATCGATCTCCGACATCATGGCTGCCTGCCGCGTAAGCATCGGGGTCATGGTAAAGATCACAAGACCCAGGATGACGATCATTATCAGCAGGGTGATGAAGGCACAGAGCCAGACAGGCATGCGAAAACGCCCAAAACGAAGCCGGTGTAAAAATTCAACAACAGGCTCTCCCAGAAGCGATAAAACTCCCGATACCAGGATGTAGGCAAAGATCCTGAAGAAGTACCAGAAAAAGAAAATACTGATCCCCAGTATCAGTAAAACAAGAATCAAAGTCCTGGATCCGGCTCGGGCCATAATTGATTAGCGGATTAGCAAATAAGCAAATTAGAAAATTTGAGGATTAAAAAATTAGAGGTTTGGAAAATTATCAAATAAAAATCTTCTCTTTTGTAAATATAATACTAAACCTTATTCCTGATATAACCCACCTCAGCAAATCTGCTA